>JAAGKN010000331.1_pt1 | contig 232809 bp, 211 predicted proteins | sample 6206371 | NCBI WGS metagenome assembly JAAGKN01 (sample SAMN11533720, study PRJNA540317) | gut metagenome | isolation source: fecal pellets from male and female animal of same cohort | host: Peromyscus leucopus | place: USA:CA | collected 2017 | reverse complement strand
GGAGTGCGTGGGGCACGTGCAGTGTTGCAGAAGCATGTGAGTGTACAGGGACGCAACCGAAAGAAAGCCAGGAATGTAACGGCTGCGGGACGCAGACGCGCAGTGTAACGTGCGACATAGCCACGGGCAACTGGAAAACGGGCGAGTGGAGTGAATGCGATAAACAAGAGGACGAGTGCGAAAATACAACTTGTCGGGCGTTACAGCAGGCTGGAGAGTTAACGGACTATTGTGCCCAAGCTGGTAAATTTCCTGGTTTTTTTGGTTATAAAACCCCGGCTTCCGTATCCGCTTGCTGCCAATCTTGCGAAGATGCTGGCGGAATTTTACATGACGGAAAATGTGTTAACGCTGGTTGGGCGGCTTCTCCTACAGAACAACTGGTGGGGCTAAAATATGCGGCGACGCCTGATACTGTTACATTGAAAGACAGCTTCTTTGGCTATGCAAATGCCGGAAGCGCTTCTATGGTAGGGCAGTATGGGCCGAATAATAATTATGGCGGTCATTGTGATTTTACGGGTTCTTCCACCAAGTCGTTAAGCGAACTTACAAACTTTAGCGAAGAAGAATTTAATAAAAAATGCAAGCGGTGCGGGCTGGCCGATACCTGTAATGTGGAGGGCTATTCGTTAGCAACCAATTATTGGGAAACTTTTTACAAGAGCCAGTATGCCGGTGGCGAAGGTGCTTGCAATATGTTAAATAGCAACCCATATTATCAAATGACGTTGGGCGATGTAATAGGGGTGGATGGGGTTACTCTTGCCGGGCAGGCATGCGGCGATCATACGGGCGGCAAAGGGGATTTATGTTATCCTTATTGCGGTTTGGACTGGACACGGGACCAAATTAATATTTCCGATACTCAAAAGAAAAGCCTGCAAGAATTATGCGATAAATATAAAGAGGAAAAGAAACAATTAGCCTGCGGAAGTGTTTCTCTTCCCTCTTCCGCCTATACTCAAGGGGAGCGCTATAGGTTTGGTATGGCTGGAAATATCCAATCTTATACTGGGCACAAGTCGGACTGTGAAATATCCGTTTCTACTTCCGGCGCAACCGTTTATGGCGCAGTGGTGCAAAAATGGGTTTGTACCAAACAGGAAGGTGCGGGAGAATCACTCTTCTAACTCATATGTTATATAAGGAAAACGGGCGGGAATACTGCCCGTTTTCTTTTTAAGAGAGAAAATGATATGACAAAAATTTTATCTTGGCTCCAGCGCTATGGGTCCGTGCTGTTGTTTTTTGCATTTGTGGCGGGGTATGGGCTTGTGGGAGTATGGAGGGGGGAAACCGTTTCGATAGATTTGCTCAACTATCATCTGTACAACGGGTATGCTTTTGTTTCTGGCCGTTTCGGAATGGATTTGATGCCGGCAGGCATTCATACTTTTCTAAACCCTCTGCCGGACGTGCCGTATTATCTTATGATTCGCTATTTAAACGAGTATCCCCGCGTAATTGAATTTATGATGTCTTCGTTAAGCGGCGTATTATTGTTTTTATTTTATAAATTTAGCGTGTTGGTATTGTCAAAAAAATACATATGGTGGGTATGTTTTGCCGTTCTGTGCGCGGCGGGGGGATTTATGTTTGCTACGCAAACAGGCTCTCCTAATAACGATATTGCGCTAAATATTGGAGCATTGGGGAGTATTTTATTGTTATTTCGTTTTTTATTTGGGCGCAGGCAGGCTTATGGCGCTTTATTTGCTTCGGCCTTAATCGCCGGGGCGTTTGCCGGGTTAAAATACACGCTGGCTTGTGTTCCCATTGCGTTATTTGCCGTATTATGTTTTAACTTGAAGTATATCCATGGGCCCCGCCGCGCGTTGGGGCTGTTTGGCTTGGGGGGGCTGCTTGGTTTTTTGTTGACGGACGGATTTTTTATGTGGCGCTTGTGGCAAGCGTACGGCAACCCGGTTTTTCCGTTTTATAACCAATTTTTTCAGTCGCCCTTTTTTGCACCGGAAAATTTGATTGATACCCGTTTTTATCCCCATACCATATGGCAGTGGCTGTTTTTCCCGTTTTTGCGTTTTTTTAATTCCAATGAAATTATTTCAGAAGTTCTTTACGATTGGCGTTTGGCGGCGGGATTTACGTCGTTTGTTGTGTTGTCTGTTGCAATTTTTTTGGGCCGGCGGACGCGTTGCGACGCACTGGCGGGGAAAGAACGTCGAAAAACAGTTTCTTTCTTGTTGCTTGTTGGGGTGATATATGTTGTATGGCTGGGCGTATTTGGCGGAATTTTACGTTATGTAATTGTGCTTGAAATGTTTAGCTGTTTGCTTTTGGCATGTGCGGTTAAAACAGTTTGTGTTTCCAAAAAATGTGCTTTTTGTGCGGCGTTTTGTATGCTGTTGTTTTTTATTTCTTCCACTTCCCGGCAGGATTGGGGGGAACGCCGTTTGCCTTTTACAGATAAAGCTGTTAAAATTTTGCGGAGGGATAAAGGGCCGTCGTTGACGGTGGAAAATAATGCCATGGTTTTATTTTGGGGCTCGCCGATGTCTTTTTTATCGGTCTTTTTTCCGAAAGACGCTGTTTTAGTGGGCGGGCTTTCGTACCCCGATTATAACGGTTATCATATTGTGGTGCGCCAGCAGCCTAAAGTATTGAACTTTTTACCCGCTGTTTATTTTAAACACCGTTTTTATGACAAAATAAAAGAAGCCATTTCCCGTCATTCCGGGCCTGTTTATTTGGTCAGCGTTCCGTGGGAAATGATGTTAGAACCCGCTACTCTTGCCGCGTACGGTTTGGAAAAGACGGAAGAACCGTGCGTAGCATTTAATTCTAATATCAATATATATCTATTTAGGGATGCCGGGTGGGTGCTGTGCCGGTTGCAAAAAGCGGCGCATTCAAAATAAGAGCGATAAAAACACCCCTGCTCCGTGAAGAACAGGGGTTACCAACATGTTGGCGGGGGGTAAAGGCTTCGGGCCGACCCCCTCGGTCCGTGTGTGACGGCTTTGCCTGCAATGCGTCACGGTAAGCGGTTGCTATATTCAGTATGACTTATTGTGCGTCTTCTCACAAGTTAAAAAACTAATTAGTTTTGCGCAAAAAAAGCCGCCCGGAGGGGGCGGCTTTTTCAGTGTGTTTTGTTGTTTATTCGTTGCCAAAAATGGTGTTTAATTGGCGGTTAACGCGATAGAACGTAGCGCATTTTGGCATGTCTTTTAGTCTTTTGGCGCCGATGTAGGTCATACAGCTGCGGATGCCGCCCAAAGTGGCCAGCAAGGTGGCTTCCACCGGGCCGCGGAAAGGAATTTCCACCACTTTTCCTTCGCTGGCGCGGTATTTTTTCATGCCGCCGTAGTGTTTTTCCTGGGCGTATTCGGAACTCATACCGTAGAATTTTTTATACTGTTTTTCCACAATGCGCATAGCGCAGGTTTTATCGTCAATCATGTTCACTTCGCCTGTTTGGAACGATTTGGAGCACAATTCTCCGCCGCTTTCGGTATGTCCGGCCAGCATGCCGCCCAGCATTACAAAATCGGCCCCGGCGCAAAAACTTTTGCATACGTCGCCCGGAACGGTACATCCGCCGTCGGCGCATACCATGCCGCCCACGCCGTGCGCCGCGTCTGCGCATTCAATAACGGTGGAAAACTGCGGGCGGCCCACGCCGGTCAGTTTGCGCGTGGTGCAGACGGAGCCGGGCCCGATACCCACTTTTACAATGTCGGCTCCGCTTAAAATCAAGTCTTCGCACATATCGCCCGTCACTACGTTACCGGCCATAATTAACGCTTCCGGCCATTCTTTGCGTACTTTGCGGATGTAATTAATAAGGTAGGGGGAATAACCGTTGGCCACATCTACGCAAATATTTTGCACCAGGCCGCTTTGCATAACGGTGCGGAGCTTTTCAAAGTCCGCGTCTGAAACGCCGGAGCTGACGAACAATAAATCGTTATTGGCAAATTCGGCGGCGTTTTGTTTTAAAAACGCCAATAAATCTTCGGCGGAGTAATGTTTGTGGAGCGCGCTCATTAAATGCTGTTTTTGCATTTCACGCGCGATTTCAAACGTGCCGGTGGTAGCCATGTTGGCGGCGATAATGCCGGTGGCCGTCAGCGTGCGGGGGCACCATTTAAAGGTGTATTCGCGCAGTACTTCCACTTCCGAGCGGGAAGCCAAAGCGGAGCGTTTGGGGCGAAGAAGAACGTCGCAATAATCTAATTGAATGTCGTCGTAAATTCTCATATACAGTTTTCTCCCGGGTGTTTTGCGGCCGCCTGCGCGGCCAAACCGGAATATATCATACAAAATTTATTACTAAACCCGCCGGAAAAACCTTTTGCAGGCGAAGTGTTTTTTAGCTATAATGGGTATTGTAAAAATGTTAAAAACTCCTTATACTGTTTATATCGGAGGAATCATTATGAAAAAAGGGTTTACGTTAATTGAATTGTTGGCTGTCGTGCTGATTATGGGTATTTTGACGGCGGTTGCTCTGCCGCAGTACCGCAAGAGCGTAGAACGCGCCCGCGTGGCGGAGGCGCTTCAAATGCTGCCCGCCATTTTTGATGCGCGCGAACGCTTAATGACGGAGAAAAACTTAACCTGGAGCGGCGTTTCGGCCACTGCCAGTGTGCCGGCTTGGGCGTCTTTGGTTACGTTTCCTAAATTGGACGTAACATTTAAAGGCAGCGGTTCCGGCCATAAATGGGAAACGGAAAACGCCACCTATGGCTTGTTTACAATAGGGCGGACGGTATCGGCTTCTCTTTCTAAAGGGGCTTATAAAGGAACCAGTTTGTATTATAACGGCTCTGCCGTGTCCTGCTGCGGGGCGGCGGGCGTGTGCGATGCTTTGAACCTGCCCGCCAATTTATATTGTACCCGCTTGGCAGTGCTTACCCCGGTAAAAGATGGTATTAAGTTTGACAGGTGGGAAGCAGTGAAAGACTCCGGCTTAACGGCGGATAGAGACTTTAGTGCCAGCATTGGTACGTTAAACCCATAACGGAGTGTATACATGAAAAAAGGTTTTACGTTGGTTGAGCTGTTGGCCGTAGTGCTGATTGTAGCTATTTTAACGGCGGTGGGCCTGCCGCAGTACCGCAGTGTAGTGCAAAAGGCGCGCGTGTCGGAGGCGGAGTCCATGCTTCGCAGTATTTATGATTCCAGCGAACGCTTGGCCGGAGAGTTTGGCTACCGTTCCTATGATAAATTGATTGCGGCCAAAGGCGCGGCCAATTACGGGTTTAAACGGCTGGATATGTTTGACGCGTCAAATTTGCCCGCCGGCTGTACTTTGCCGGGGGACGGGCTTACCCTGCAATGCGGCAAGTTTGACTATAAAATTTCCGTCAACGGTTATGTGGCGGCTAAACTAAAAGTAAAACCCGTAGGTGTAATGGTTTTGCTCAACCGTAATGATTTGGACTTATATTGCCAAGGGACGGAAGATGAGTGCGACGTGCTGGGCTTGGACGCCGTATCCGGCGGCGTATCTTTTTAAGAGGACACCCATGAATAATAAAGGTTTTACGCTTGTGGAAATTTTAGTGGCGGTGTTGATTGTGGTTATTTTAGTAACCATGGCCGCCCCTATGTACGATAAAGCCATCGAAAAATCCCGTCTGGCGGAAGCCCGCGTGACGGCCAAAAAAATGTTTGATTCCAAAGTGCGTTTAATGGATTCGATGGATATTGATACGTTTAACATTACCGCGCCGCAGTTTGGGTTTGAGAATTTGGATTTTGCGGTAAACTGCAAAAGTTCTTCGTCCACAAATAACCATGTGGTACGCTGTGCGACGAAAGATTTTATGTTTAGCATTAACCCCACCGGGGCGGCCAACGGTATTTGTGCGCGCCGTATCGGTTCGGGCGATACCGCCAGCGTTAACTTTTTGTATATGGGTGAACTGGCGGAAGACGACGAGTCGGTTTTTCAGTGCAATAACGGCAGCACGGCTGACGGATGTGAACAGTACGGGTTGGATTCCGTAGGTTCCGCGTGGTGTGCCTCGTAAGGAGCTTTTATGAAAAAATTATTAGCGTTGTGTTTGGGTTTTGTTCCGTGTGCGGCGTTGGCGGCTACGAACAAAATCGGCATGGTAACGTATTTCCCGGTGTCTTATGTGGCGTATTCCCAGGTGAACGCCGGGCAGATGGATGTCGGGCTGACGAGCACGTGTGATATGAAGTTAGGCTGTGACGCCGCTTCCAGCCCCGCCTTACAGGCAGAGACCGTTAAGTTAGAAAGCGGACGGCTGGACTTAAACGGCGGGCGCGGCATTAAAGGGGATGAGCTTTCACTTGGAAGCGGGAACGCAACGTCGGCAAACCCGGGCAAAATTAAGTTTAACAACGTGCGTATTCAAACGGGGACTATGGAAAGCGTAAACGCCAATGACGTGAAGGCAGCGGAACTTAAGTTGTTTGATAAAAAATTCCCCAGCTGTAAGGATGCCAACACGGCAAGCAACGGGCAAATGAGCTGGAAGAGTTTAAAACTCTCCGGCGCTGCGAAAGACGAACTGTATTTGGCGTGCGGGGATTTGGGAACTGCTTCTAATTCTTGTCCCGCTGACAAACAGCCAACAAAGGGCCTTTCATATACGGAAAATTGTCCTCATGGAAAAACGGGCCAAATTACTTATATATGGAATAAACTTACGTGTGAGTATATGAAAAAGGACAACTGTTTGGCGGAGAAGATTACCTGTATTACCAATTCCCAGTGGAAGACGGCTACTAATAATATTGAAGTGCCTGATTCTTGCAGACTAGGTGGTGAATCTCACTGGGCTTTAACTTACTATGCTACGAATATGGTCTGCGGAAATGAAACTCAACATCATTCTGGTACTAGAACATTGGAAGAATTAAAAAATAATTGTGAACCGGGTCAGTATTATCTATATTATGAAACCTATGGTTGTCGGGGAAGTTTTCATAGTGGCTTGACACAATGTCCTTTCACAAAGTATGGCTATTATTGTTTAAAGTGCGGTACGGTATCTTCCGAGTCGGATTGTTTAACAAAAAGCAGTTTATCAAATATGCAAGGGCAGAATTGTGTATTTGGCGGCGGCAGTGGTGGAACTGAAACCATAAAACCCGTAACTCCTGGTGATATCGTAGCACAACCTTAATGGTTTAATTCTTTAAACCACCCCGGCTGATAACAGCCGGGGTGGTTTTTTATTCTTGCTATTTCTGCAGGGCATCCGTTATTCCGGCGGGTGTTTTTTATGTTCGTCATCCCCGAGTGTTGTAATCGGGGATCTGTCGTTAAATAAGGAATAGCCCCCTGATAGAAACTTTCGGGAATGACATTTATGGGAAGAACGATTAAAAAAGGTCATCCTGGAGGGGTTGTAGCTATTATACGGGGTATTTTTATCAACTGGATGCCGAAACCAGTTTCATCGGCGGCACATAAAAACAAAAAACCCGGCATTAGCCGGGTTTTACTATATAACAAACCTCTTAATGAGCTTTTTTTAGCGTCAAAATACCGTCTTCAAAAAACCATTCTTCAATCAGTTCGCCCGTATCGCTGAATTTTTTGGTAACACCGTTGGGCTTGCCGTCTTTGTGGGGGGAAATCAGCGCAATTGTGCCGTTGGGATGATAAATAATCTTGTCGCCCACGATTTTATCATTCTTATACGTGCATTCGGAGCGCAAATCCCCGTCCGGCGTGTACACTTTGCAAACGCCGTTTAAATACCCTTTGTGAAATTCGGCCGTTTCCAATACTTTTCCATCCGGGTAGTATTTTACTTGTTTTCCGTCTTGGATATCGTCCACGTACGAAAATTCTTTATACAGGCGGCCGGTGGGCTGAAATACGCGCGCTTTGCCTTGCAAAAGGCCGTTTTCGTAGAATTTTTCGATGCTTACTTTGCCGTTGTCAAAATAAATTTTACATACGCCGTTGCGCTGTCCGTTTTTAAATTCGCATTCAAAGTAGGTTTTTCCGTTTTCGAAAAATTCCTTTACGGTGCCGTCGGGCATGGAGCCGGAATGTTTTTCAATATCCAGGTTCTTGTCCAGTGTTTCGCTGTAGACCTCTTTCCCGTCGATATAATAAGTACGCACAAACCCTACGTGAAGAGGGTCGTTTAAGCTGGTTGTTTTTCTGACGATTTCTGCCATACGTTAATTCTCCTTGGACAAGTCTGCCGCCGCGATAAATCCGCCGGCCCAGGCAAAATGTAAATTAAATCCGCCGCTTTTCCCGTCTACGTCCAACAATTCACCCGTAATATATAACCCCGGGCATTTAAGGGACTCAAATGTATTATAGTTTATTTCCGCCGTATTTACACCCCCCGTTGCGGCCATAGCTTCGTTCCACGGGCGCAGGGCCACAGCGGTCAGCGGCCAGGCGCACGGCGTTTGGAACAACCGGGCGAGGGTGTTGGGTGTTTGTTCTTTAACGGGCAAATTCTTGCGAAGCCCGATAAAATCGATAAGTAAATTGGCTACGCTTTCGTGTAAAATCCCTGCAAAAAAATCTTTTGGTCGGCGCGAACCGAACTTTTCGGCACGTTCCTTTAAAAATGCGGGGCCGGACGGCAGGTGGGGGAAAAAGTTGAGCGTCAGCGGTACATTTCCGTGCGCAAGCGCGCGGGAAACGGTTGAGCTTACGTTTAAAACGGCCGGACCGTTGATCCCGTAGTTGGTAAATAAAACTTCGCCCTCTGCTTCGTCCAAGGCGTGTTTGTCTTCCCATACGGTTAAGCGTACTTGGGCGCGTACGCCCGTCAGCCGGGCGCAGGCCGTTTCCTTTAAGCATAGGGCGCTTAAGGCGGGGCGCGGCGTTTTGACGGTATGCCCCAACATTTTGGCAAGTTCATACCCTTTTTGCGTGCCGCCCGCCTGCGGGTAAGCGCACGAGCCGCAGGCCAGTACTAATTGGCGGCTTTCAAAGCGTTCGCCCGATTGGGCGGTTACGGTAAAGAGTTTCCCTTTTTTGACGCGTACGGCTTCTTTACCTAGCAAAATTTCCGCGCCGGCTTCTGCGGCGGCTAATTTCAGCGGTTCAGCTACGGCGGTGGATTTACCCGTCGCCGGGAATACGCGGCCGAGTCCCTCTTCCGTCAGTAAAATTCCTAAATCTTCAAAATAACTGCGGCAGTTTTGGTAAGAAAATTGTTCAAGCGTGCGGGTAAGGAGCTTTTCATTTCCATGGTAGTATTTGGGGGATACGCGCACATTGGTTAAATTACAGCGGCCGTTCCCGCTGACCAGGATTTTTTTTGCGGGGGCGGCTTCTTTTTCCAGCACAAGCGTTTTCAGCCCGCGCCGCGCGCACTCCCGCGCGCACATCAGCCCGCTGGCGCCCGCACCGATAATAATTACGTCATAAATAAGGGGATTCATTGTCTACAGTTTAGCATAAAAAAGGCCGCAAAAAAAGTTTTTTCCACTTGACACTTTTCCATAGAAGAATATACTATTAAAAGAAGAAGTTCCGGGAGGTTTTTATGAAAATAGTAACGCTTTTATCCATTTTATTTTTGTCTTCGGCGGTATTTGCGCAAACGTACCGTTCCGGCGGAACGCGCAAGGCTAATTTCGGCGCACAGCAAACCCAGGGGGAAAATTCGGACGATAAAAAATCTTCCGTTCCCGGGGCTAATTCTGCCGTAAAAACGCGTACTTTTACCAGTTACGGCGCGCGTCAGCAGTGGGGGAAGGGCGTTCAAACCAAAACGGTGCAAACCTCTACCGCCGGAACCGCCGCTCCGCAAGAACCCGCTGAAGAAACTATGGTGCCCGGAGCGGAAAAAAAAGTAGGTTCGGCTGTTGCCAAAAAAGGTGCCTCTGCTCCAAAAGCCGCTCCTGCGGCCGGGGCAGTCAAACCGGGGGAGCAGGCACAGGCTCAACAACAGCCCGCCATGCCGGCTGAAGCCGCGGCCGCCATGCAGCAAGTGCAAGGTCTGCAAGATATGTTAAAAAATTTAGGCGGTGCCGCAGGTGCCGGTTCAGCGGGTGCCGCGCCCGCAAATGCTCCGGCCGGAGCTGCGGCGGGTATGCCAGCGGGAATGAATATTCCCGGTATGCCGGATATGTCGGCCTTAATGGGTGCCGCGGCGGCGGGACAGCAGCCCGGTAAAAAATAATTACAACGGAATCTTTGAGCCCGTTCCTGTAGGTTAGGAACGGGTTTTTTGTTTAAAGGGATGTTTATTGTAAGCAGGAAGGGGGCTTGACTCGTTTTTTTTTTTGATACCATGGGACTTGTAGAAAATAAAACAAGGTCATCCCGTAAGGTTTCTGTACGGGATCTCCATGAAGTTTCAAAAAGGGATATGCCGAGTTCACCTGTTTTGGCATGATTTTTTAATGGGGAAGTATATATGAAAGGTTCAACTCACTGTTATCTTGCTGGACTTTTTTCAAAGTCCAGTCAAGCCGGTTTTACACTAATAGAGTTGTTGGTTGTCGTCTTAATCATCGGTATTTTGGCAGGGGTAGCTTTGCCGCAGTACCAAAAAACAGTCAGAAAAACCCGTATGATGGCAGAATTGATTCCCGCTATGCGTAAATTGAAAGAAGCGGAGGAAATATATTATTTGGCAAATTCCTCTTATACCAGTAATTTTGAAAATTTAGATATTACCGTTCCTATTGCAAAAGATATTACGATTCGTTATGGATGGTCGTATTTTCTGTCTAATACTTTTCTGATTGCGGATATACCCGCCGGAGTATATGGCTATGCGGATAATATGCAAATTCTAATGGGGTTGGATTTTGTAGATAATGGCAGATATAAAGGCGTAATTTCTTGTTATGGGCCGGATAAACAATGTAAAGAAGTATATGCTTTTTTAAAAGGACGTTAATAAAAATATTGGGGTATTGCCAAAGTTATATCTAAAAAGTTTATGCCTTGACTCCAGATAAAACAAACTTATACTATATAACAAGGAGAGTTGAAATGAATCGTTTTTTCCTTATATATATAGGGTTGTTTTTGTCCACCTCGGCCGCGTTAGCCTATCAGCCCGCCACGCGGACAGATGTTTCCCGTCCAAAGACGGAGGTAACGGTTTCCAGGCCGGTTACGTCCGTATCTGTTACTAAACCTAAAACAACAGTACAAGTGCTTAAACCGGTTACAACCGTGCAGGTGTCGCGCCCGGTAACGGATGTTTCCGTGTCCCGTTCCAAAACGGATGTACAGGTTTTTCATCCGGTTACGACGGTGCAGGTAAGTCATCCCGGGGAAATCGCTGCTTCTGTGGAAAAGGGGGGGAGTTCGGTTTCTTCTTCGTCATCGGGGAAAAAGGCCTCAGCCGGGAACTCGGTGCCTTCTTCTGCATCGTCTACTTCTATGAGCGGATACCAACCGCCAAAAGCAAAAGATTTTAAAGCCGCCCCGTTAGGCGGCGGTGCGGGGGGGCTTGGTAATAAAACCGATGAAGCCGCCAAAGATGCTGCTGCGGCATCGTTCCAAGCGCCAAAAGGGGAGGAAGCCTCTTTGGAATCCGTATTAAAGAGCGCCAATAATATCAATAAATCGAATATCACAAAAGCGGTTGAAAAGAAAACAAAGTAGTTTTATGTCATCGTTATGATGTTTTTATGCTACCCGGGAATTTTTACATTCCCGGGTATTTTTTGTCAAACTCCCCCCGACGCTATACCGGGAAGTGTTAAAGTATATAAAAAATATAAGAACAAGTCGTAAATAGGCCTTAACTAATAGGTATAAAGAAAGGTTTTAATAACAAAAAGGCGTTCCCAATAGGCTCCCTTTCCCCCCACAAAACGTGATAATTTAGGGTGTATCTTGGAATTTAGAGCCCTTATGATACGCAGGTTTGATGTTCTCTCCCCTAATATATGAACTGCCACACGCATAATAATTACCATACAGCATTCCCTATAATGTTAAATCTAAATTTCTCATTTGTTCTTCCTTGATAAACTCTGAACCCTAATCGAAGGAACCTATCTTTCGCCTCTGTTCGGGCGGCTTGTAGATATTGGCACCAACAAATAAGCGTCAAAATAACTTAACAAGTATGCAGATTGAAACTCTAAACTTTTTGCTACAGTGCTGTGTTATTAGTATTCCCAGAGTATTTTAAAAAACATGATATCTGGCCTTCTTGTTCATGGTGGGTGGGGGATAGAACAAAGTCTTAATCTCTCCTTTTATAATAATTCTACTGGAAGTGTTATGTAATAAATTATGTTAGTAAAGTAAGATTAAATGTGCAATATTTAAAAATCGCCCTATATGCTCAATTTCGTTTTGACCCATACCCCAGGTACCCCTAAAATGTTTTAGGGCGTTTGGGGTTGTTGCAAAAAACAACTTAATTTTGAAAAAAACAGCATTATTTGTTGTATTGCTGAAAATATGATTGTCTTTTTTATTTTTAAAAAATAATATAATGTTTTGATAAAATCAATGTTAATTTTGCTTTTTGTGATTTTAGGTTTAGTCCTGTTTTTGTTGTCCTTTGTTAAATAAGGAATAGGGAGAATATAGGATTAATTCTGGCCTTTTTCTTTATTGGCAGCTGGGTTAAATTTTCAATAAGCAAATAAAGGCCCGTTTTTTTATCGTTTAAAAATACGATAGAATGCTAAAAAATAAATTATAAAATAAATGTTAGATATATATAAAAAATACTTAAAAATAAATGAAAAATAAAATAAAATTAATTTAAATAATAGGTTTGTTTTGAAAGCACTTTTATTGAGTTTAATTAACATAATAAAAATTATCGTTAGTTTATTATACTGTCATAAAGGAGGTAATTTATGGCTAGATTTCGTTCTCGTTATCGCCGTGCTCGTAGAGCTCGTCGGCCTAGAATTAGAAGACTTGGAATTAGGTTTTAAAAATGAAGTGTACTCGTCCAGTATTGGAGCGTTGTAAAACTGGACCTATCGAAATTGTAGAGCGTCCTTGTGGAAAATGTCCGGCTTGTTTAGCTACAAGAGCCCAGATGTGGACTTATCGTTTATACGCAGAGTCGAAGTTGCACACTAAATATGCTTTCGTTACGCTGACTTATAGTGATGAGTTTATTTCTCGTTTGAGACTTTCCCCCACTGGTCTTTATAGTTTGGATAAAAAAGAGGTTCAAAATTTTTTTAAGCGCTTGCGTAAAAATTTAAGTCAACGAATTAGATTTTATGCTGTAGGTGAGTATGGCGGTGAGACTAAACGTCCACATTATCATGCTATTATTTTTGGCGTAGGCCCTGAAGATAGGTCGATTATTGAAAATTGTTGGCCTTTTGGTTTTGTGACGGTTAGTGATGTAAGTGTTCATGCTATGGCTTACGTAGCGCGTTATTGTGTTAAAAAGTTGTTTTCTGACCCTTTGGAATATCAGAGAGAGCAAATTTTGCCGGAGTTTTCTTTGATGTCGAATCGGCCAGGAATTGGTTTTAATGCGATTGACAAAGGTGTAAGGAGGTCTAAAGATGGACAGATGTTCTGTTGGTATCAAGGCCGTAGAATCGGAGTACCTCAATATTTTAAGGCTAAAATCCGGACAGCGGTTGAAGATATTTTTGCCCGTCGAATGGCTATTGAAGAAAGAGATAGACGACTCGGAGAGTTTGAAAGTACTGGTAGAAGTGAGCTTGCCGAGGCTATCCAAGCCGAAAAAAATAGGCTTGCCCGTACTTCAACTAGACGAAAAGTCTAGTCCTTGTAGTAAGTCGAAAGGTTGTGCCGTGTTTCAGTATCATGGTTTTTGTCGTAGAAATTGTAAATTAAGAGGTTAAATTATGAATGAAAAAGTACTCAAATTTCTTTCTGTTGTTGTTAAAATTGCTGCACTTGTTCAAACTATTGCGCAAGTAGTAGCTCAGGCTTTTCCGGTTGTACAAAAGGCTTCTTCCCAGAATGCTGAAATCGATTCTTTTTTTAAGGAGAAAATCTAATGTTTAACGTATCTGAATTTTTTCAACAGGCTAATGACCTTTTACCGTCTGATAAGAAAGCGAAGACTGTTTCTTGTTACCCCCTTCCTTACGACGGTTATTTCGAAGTTTTTGTCGAAACGACTGATGGTGCGCGTTATCGTGCTTTAGCTAATGCTACGAATACGCTTTCGAACTTTGTAAAATTGGAGTTCCCTCATGCGCAGAGTGAATGCAAAGTTAAATAAATTTAATCTTACTCATAGTCACGGTACTACTGCTGATATGGGTTGGTTATTTCCCGTGGCATCGATTTTTACGATGCCCGGTGATATTTTTCGTATTTCCAATGAATTTTTGGTAGAGTTTTTGGCTTTGATTGCTCCGCCTCGTCATGTTTATACTGTGTCGCTTCATTGGTGGTATGCGCCGCTTCGTATTGTTTGGAAAGATTTCCCGGATTTTTTGACAGGAGGTCCTAAAGGCGATAATGCTTCTGTTTGGCCTTATATTATGGCGCCTGAAGGTGGTTTTAAACCCGGTTCTTTAGCAAATCGTTTGCGTTGTCCTGTTAATGGTTCGAATTATAAGGTTTCTGCTCTTCCTTTTCGCATTTATAATATGATTTGGAATGAGTTTTATCGTTCCGAGGTATTGCAAGATCCTGTAGATGTTTCTTTGGAGTCTGGTGAAGATACTGTTACGAATGTTGAGCTTTTACGTCGCGGTTGGCAGCATGATTATTTTACCGATGGTGCGCCTTCTGTTTCTAAAGGTCCTCAAGTGACTTTGCCCCTCGGTACGACTGCGCCTGTGGTTGGTGATGGCAATGTTGTTACTATGAGTACTTCTAAAGGTCAATCGAATCTCTCTTTGGTTACTAAAGACGGTTATGATAATAAGACTTTCGTTGGCTTGCAAGGTGTTCGTGGTCCTAATTTTGGCGAATATGGTGTTACTTTTGGTGACAGTTCTGGTTTAGTGGCAGATTTATCGCACGCTTCGGCTGTTACTATTAATTCTTTACGTTATGCGTCTGCCGTTTGGCAGTTCCAAGAGCTTAACATGGAGAATGGTAATAGATATGCCGAGTTTATTCCGTCTCATTACGGTGTATTTTGCCCTGACGCTTCTTTGCAACGTCCCCAGTATTTAGGTGGTTCTACTGCGCCTGTTACGGTTGGTAAAGTTTTGCAGACTTCTGCTTCGACTGCTGATTCTCCGCAGGGTAATATGGCCGGTACTGCTTCTTCTGCTGGTATGTCGCCGGAAATTCGTTTTATGGCGCGTGAACATGGTTATCTTATGTGTTTGATGAGTATTCGCCCTGAAACTACGTACTTTCAAGGTGTTCCTCGTGATTTATCTTATGAAACGCGTTATGATTTGCCTTTGCCGCTCTTTGCTCATCTTGGACAACAGGAGATTAAGAATAAAGAGATTTACGTTCAAGGCAATGAGGATGATGATAAACCTTTTGCCTATACGAATCGTTATGATGAGTGTCGTTCGATTCCCAATATTATTACAGGTCAGTTAGTGTCGACTTTGGATTATTGGACTTCGGCGCGTAAGTTTGCAGAATTGCCGAAGTTAAATGGTGAGTTTATTGAGGCTCGGCCGGATGACCGGATTTTTGCGGTTAAGGATACTGTCGAAAATTCCGATCATTTGGTTGTTCAAGTTCTTCATCATATTTCGGCTTTGCGACCGTTGCCGAAACGTGGTACTCCCGGTATGAAGGTGATTTAGTTATGGCTAGAATTGTTAGAACTCATGCAAATCCCCCCCACGTTGTGGGGGAGATTTTTGAAGAAGAGTCTTTGACGGATCAGCTTGGTACTGACTCGTTGGAGTCGTTGGTTAAGCGCTATATGGCTGTAGGATTTGTTCCCCCGCCTCCGTCTGGTTCAGACTTGGTTGTCGATTCTTCTACTACGGCTAAAGATGTTGATAGTGTTTTTGATGATTACGGCACTGAAGATGTTTCGCGTTTAGATAAGGTAGACCAGTTGGATGTATTGGTTACTGCCCAGCGTTTAGCAGGGCAGGAACAAAATAAACCAACTGGTAAGCCCCAAGAAGAGCCTGAACAGTCTTCAGAGCCCCCTATCATAGACAGTTCGGAAGAACAGGAATAAAGGTCTATTTTGGCTATTTAAACTTGTTTTTGAAAGACGGGAGCGGACTTGTTCCGCTCCCCAAAAATCCCGTAAGGGATTTTATCGTCGTTGTGTCGAACGCGCGTGCGCGCCTACGCATAGTTGTATACTTGATTGTATATGCGTAGGTGACACCGAAAAAAATGAGGTGTTTTATGGGTCTTGGAAGTTTTGTTAAAAAAGTTGGTGGTTCTTCGTTTGGAAAAGCTTTAGGTCTTAATGATTCTTACGGTGCGATTACAGATCCTATCGGCTTTTTAACTGGCGAAAACGCGGCTAAAGCGCAGAATGAGCAACAGTTACAATGGTGGAATATGCAGAATGAGTATAATTCCCCGGCCGCTCAAATGGCGCGTTATAAGGCCGCTGGTCTTAATCCTAATCTTGTATCAGGTCAAATTAGTAGTGGTAACGCTTCTTCTGTAGGTTCTGCCGCCGCCGGTGACGGTGGTGCTAACTCTTTGAGTAAGGTTTCTTCTACTGTGGCCGCTATTTATGGGTTGAAAGGTATGAAGGCAGATATTGCCAATAAATACGCACAAAATGCTAATCTAAAAGAGAATAATAGTTTGTTGAGTTCTCAAACTGAAATGGTTAGACAGCAGGCTCGTCGCATGGCTTATGAGACTGATTGGTTAGAGAAGCATGGTACTTCTAGTTTTGATAATAACTGGATTAAGGGTTTAAAATCTTTAACCCAAGATAATCGTTCTTCCATTGATCCACTTCTTGAGAATTTAGCGACTTTTTTGGGTACTGCGCGTGGTCGTTTGGATACTATTTCTTTGAAGGATATTTTTTATGATTCTATGAGTAGGTTTCCTTTGTTTGGTTTGTCTATTAGTCCTAAAAGGGCTTTGGATTTAGTTATTCATGGTGCTCGTTCTCGGAGGCGTTAGTATGTTATTTTTTTTAGTTTGGTTGTATTTACTTTATCGTTTAAGTAATGAGAAGTTGAGTTTTTTAGGTTTTATTGTTTTGACTTTTTTTATTTTGTTTGCTTATTTTTATACGGTTCAAGTTAACAATAATATTTAATGAGGTTAACAGTTGACAAATTATCGTTAGTAGTTTGGGCCAGGCAAAAAACTCCCCTTTCATTAATTTTTAACCAAAAAGGAACCTTATTAATGGCCCGACTTGGTAGATTTTGAACCTTTGTTATTAGGCATTTTTGATGTTTGGAGAAGATAGGATATGAATATTGGGGGCTGGATTAGCCTGGATAATGTGATTTAAAATATAAGGATAGAAATTAAAAAGGAGGATTTTAAGTAAAAATGCCATGTCTTTTGATATGGGTTTATAGCACTAAACAGGAGTGTTTGAGTGAGAATTGAGGTTTTAATGCTTAATAAAATCTAATTTGAATTATTAGATTTTTTGTTTAAAGGTGGTTTTTGCTTGTGTTGTAATATAAAAAATAAGTAATTTAAATGTAAATTTTGTTAATATAGATGGGCGCAGTGTACGCTTTTTAATCTCTCCCTCTTCTCTCTTAAAAAAGTATAAAACTGAATAATAAGATTTTAAGACAGGTATGGTGTGAAAACTTGGAAAATATGCTTTTGGAGCTATGTTAGTGGCTAGTTTTGTGGCTGGTTTTATCCACTGCCCCACTAGATTGGGGGTAGGTATAGCGTTGGGCAGATTTCGCGTTCCTATCCTGTGTTAGGCAAATTTTACAGCATTTCCCCTGCTAGCTTTTCTGCCAGGACAAATGCCCGGGCAAAGCCGGCATTTGTTAGTTGGTAGGTTCTCCCCCGCTTGCTTCCCGCGCTTTCTAAGTATCCATTATTGGCTTCTTTCTGCAGTAATCTGTCCAAACGCCCAGCATTTGTAAAACCTGAATTTTGAAGCATTTGGGATAGGGATAAGGCTTTGCACGTGGGCTGGTTAAGCAGTACGCGGGCTCCGGCTAGCAATAGGAGGGCGGCCTCTTGCGGTTCTAGCCGCATTTTGCGGCGCAATAGGACTAAATCTCCCTCTTCTTTTAGTAATTTTTCCCATAAACGCCTGGCCGGAAATGCTTCCTGCACTGGTGATGTGGAGGCTTTGATAAGATTTTGCTCTTGATGCGGTGGAGGGGCAATAATGGCTGTGGGAGTGCTTTTGGGTTGGGGATTCTGCTTTTTGCCGATTAAATCTAAAAAGTAATTGCGCTGGCGTTCTATAAACTCCAGCGTTCCTTGGGCTTCAAATTCTTCCCCTCCTGGGAATCGGAAGCGTATTTTTAGAGTTTTTTCGGCTTCTTCCGCCATAGGATATATGCTCCTTATTCTAAAGTTACCCACATGGGATTTCCCCAGTCTATGACATATAATAAATTATTTTCTGACATATGTCAATATTGTTTAACCATATGTCATTTAATGTCAAAAGCTGTTTAAAAACATCATTCTTCGACGAGAAATTGGCGTTTATCCCCACTATTTGTTAGGCGAAAAATAAGAATTTGGACAGAATTGAAAGACATAAATCCCCCCTATTAGACTGGAAATGAGATTTTTTATTATCTTTGTTTTTGAATTATTCATTAAAAATGATTTTGACAAGTTGTCAGTAAGGGGTAATTTTTGTGAATCTAAAAAAGAAAAAGAGGGTTGAAATTTACTTTCACCATAAGCAAAAATTCCCCCCTGCCGGAAATAACCCTAAAACAAAAAACAGTCTACAAAACGGTTCCGTAAAAACAGGGGCAAATTTGCAAGGCAAGAAAGAAAAAACAAAAAAGCAAAATTAGTGTTAATTTTGCAAAAACGCTTTCTTTTGAAAATTGCATTTACGGGTACCCCAGGTACCCCCCAAACGCAAAATGAGGGTGTTATGAAATTAGCAAAAATTATAAAATGAAGTATGCAATCATTAGCCGCTATCATTCTTGCTTGGTATGACCAAAACAAACGGGATTTGCCCTGGCGTAATACCCGGGACCCATATTTAATTTGGTTGTCCGAAATTATTTTACAGCAGACGCGGGTTGTGCAGGGGCTTGCGTATTATTTGCGTTTTTCCTCCAAATACCCTACCCCCCGGGCGTTGGCGGCCGCGCCGGAAGATGACGTACTAAAGCTGTGGCAGGGGTTGGGCTATTATTCCCGCGCGCGTAATTTACACGCCGCCGCTAAAAGTATGAACGGGGGGGTTCCCTCCACTTATGAGGGCGTTCGCGCGCTAAAAGGTGTGGGCGATTATACGGCCGCGGCTATTTGCTCGATTGCTTACGGTCTGCCGTATGCGGTGTTGGACGGAAACGTCTACCGGGTATTATCCCGCGTATTTGCTATATCTACACCCATTGATTCACCGGCCGGAAAAAAGGAATTTTCCGCCTTAGCCCAAAAACTATTGGATGTTACCCGCCCCGGGGATTATAATCAGGCGGTTATGGATTTTGGCGCAACGCTCTGCACACCCCAAGCCCCGGCCTGTTTAACCTGCCCGCTGGCGTTAGAGTGTAAAGCCCGGCAGCAAAACCGGGCGGAGGACTTCCCGGTAAAGGGGCAAAAGACAAAAATTTCGTCCCGTTATTTTTACTATATATATGTAGACTCCGGGCGCGATACTTTTTTGCATAAACGCGGCGCGGGGGACGTATGGCAGAATTTGTATGAACCCGTATTGATAGAAACTGCAGGGGCGGCGGAGGATATTGCCGCATCTTCCGAATATAAAAGGTTATTTGGCAGACGAAAGCCCGTTTTGGCGGCCGGACCCGTAAAACACGTTTTATCCCACCGGGTGATTTACGCGGAGTTGTACCAGGTGAAAGTTCCCCCCTCTTTTAACTGTCCGTCGGAGTATATCCGGGTTCCTAAAAACCGTGTGAAAGAATACGCCGTTTCCCGCTTGGTGCAAAAATTATTGGAAAAAACTGGTTTGATATAGTATTTTGGGATATAAAAACTCCCCGTAGGATATTTCCTCCGGGGAGTTTTCTGTTTAGGGGCGGTTAAAACTTATATCCTACCGTTAAAGCGTACATATCGCTTCTGCCGTCGGAGTATTTAATAGGCTGGCTGCCAAATTGGGCGCTGGTGGTGCCGGATAAATCTTTGCTGAAGATGTGGGCGTACGCCACGTCTACGCTCCAGCGGTCTTGGGTGTATCCAATACCCACGCTGGCGATGTGTCTGTCGTCCACCGGTACAAGCGTATCCATGGATTTTTCATTAATCGGGGATTTGTCATACACATAGCCGGCGCGTGCGGCCCAGTTTTGGTTGATTTTGTATTCCGCTCCCAAATTTAGGCGGTATGCGTCTTTATAATCTTTTTTATTGTGAATGGTGGGCGTATTTTCCATTTCTTTGTATTCAATAAGAATTTGGTCGTAAGAGCTCCAAAACGTGCCGACGATACCGGCTTCCAGCGTCCATTTTTCCGTCGGGCGGAAGGAAAGCCCGGCGGAAATGCTGTCCGGCAGGGCAATAGAGCCTTTGGCGTTAGCGTTATAGATGTTAATAGGATCGCCGTATTCCACCCCCGCGTTCAAGCGGCCGGAAAGTTCTTGTTTTACTTTGGTGCGGTACATGGCGCCCAGGGACCATTTTTCCGCCCATTGGGGGCGGTAAATAAACGAAAAGTTTCCCCCCCAGCTTACACCGGAACCGCTGATTTTATAGGCGGCTCTTTCGGCCATGGGGCCGGGCATAAGGGTAGAGTTTTGGGTAAATCCGATTACCATGGCTTCCAACCCCATAGCGACGGAAAGTTCTTCATTGGCCTTTACGGCGATGGTAGGCGTGAAGGAGAATGTTTCCAATTTTACGCGGTAGGCCAGCTGGCTGCCCGACCAGGATTGCCAATTTTTGTATTCTCCCCCTAAACCATAGCGGGAAAATCCGCCCAAGCCAAAGGTAACGTCGTCACTCATTTTATGGGTAACAAAAAAGTTAGGCAGCATCCATACGTCGTCTTTTAACGTACGGGCCTGCCCGGCGACGGTGGTTTTTGCGTGCGCCGTAACGGCGGTAACGCCCAGCTGGGCTTGGGTGCCTTCCAACTCCGTAATAAGTGCGGGGTTGACGGCAATCGAAGCGGCTTCGGCCTGGTTTGCCATAGCGGCGCCGCCCATGGCGGTAGTGCGTGCGCTAAATTCATACAGCGCAAAACCTGCCGCGTGGGAAACGTCGGCAAGCAATAAGAGGGACAGTAATACGGCTAGTTTTTTCATAAGTATTCCTTGGGGATATAAAAAATCCCGCCGGAGTTCGTTATATCCGGCGGGGTACGAAAGCTATTTTTGAAGTTCGGTGATCTTATCCTTGGCGTATACGCCAAAATAAGTTTTAGTGTAGGCTTCCAAGAGGTGTTTATAGGCTTCCAGGGCGGCTTCTTTATTGCCGGCAAGTTCCTGGCTGGCGGCTAATGTCATATAGGCTTGGGCAAGGGCGAAATGTTTGGGGTGTTTTTCAATAAACACGCTGATTACTTCGGCCGAGCCTTTATAATCCTGCGCGGCTTGCAAAGCTGCGGCGCGGGATAAGGCCGCTACTGTGTGGACGGTTTCGTTTTTGGCGTTGGCGAGTTCTTTGTAAACGTCGGCCGCCTGGGCAAAATTTTCATTGGCGTACAAAGTATCGCCTTTGAGCAGAAGCGCATACTGGGCGGCGTTTGTGCCGGGGTATTTTTTCGCTAAATCGTCAATATGCTTAAAACCAGCCGCTTCCCCTTGGGTAAGCAAGGCCGTCTGGGCGGCGTAGTAAGCGGCCCAGGATTCTTCCGCCACTTTCTTTTGGTGGGCGGCATAGAACGAGCCGGTAGCGGCGGCGAGCGCCAAAATAATCAAGGCGGCTAATACGCCCCGTTTATTCTTTTTGCAAAATTGGATGACGCCCGTTAAAAACGAGGCGACCAAGTCGGTATTTTCAGTTTCTGCGACGATAGTTTTTTTAGTCATATCTTTATTATAGTAAATCTGTGCTTGTTGGTAAAACCCGCTTATTGGGCGGGGGCTACGTCCTCATCCGTCAGCTGTCGGCATTCAATACCGTTTTTTTCGAGGAAGAAAATCCCCTCCTGGCTGCGGTCGTAGGTGTTTTTATAGAATACTTTTTTTATCCCCGCGCTGACAATTACTTTTGCGCAGTGCACGCAGGGCGACCAAGTAACGTATACGTCCGCCCCTTGGGTAGCGATGCCGTTTTTGGCCGCAAAAGAAATGGCGTTCTGCTCGGCGTGGAGTTCGTTTTCTATGGACCATTTGCCGTGCAAGTCGTAAAATTCGCGGCTGGCGAGGAATTCTTCGTATGTGGGGAACTGGTTTTGATATTGGGTGTCGTACACGTGGCGGAAGTTTTCTTCGCAGTGCAGTTGTCCGGTGGGCGTACCGTTAAAGCCTATGCTGATGACGCGGTTGTCTTTCACCAAAACCGCCCCCACCTGCAAACGCAGGCACGTAGATTGTTCGGCCACCAGTTCGGCCATTTTAATAAACAGTCTGTGTTTGTTTTTCATAGAAATCCTTGTTATTTTTTAAATACAAAAAATACGGATGCCGCCAGCAGTATAAAACTTACCACATGGTTCCATTTAAAACTTTCTTTAAAGTACCACATGGCGAAAGCGGCAAAAACTAAAAGTGTAATGGCTTCCTGCATTACTTTTAGTTGGGTGACGGTGAAATACTCATGCCCGATACGGTTGGCCGGGATCAGCAGGCAGTATTCAAAAAAGGCAATCCCCCAACTGGCCAGCACCACCAGCCAAATGGCGTGGCTTTTAAATTTTAAATGTCCGTACCAGGCGATCGTCATAAATAAGTTGGATACAACAAGCAAAGCGATCGGTTTCCACATAATACCTATATTATAGTACAAAGCGGGTGAATCTGTACGGATGCAATAAAAAAGAGCGGTTTGGTGTTATATAAAGGTATCGCCCTTTGCCTGATGGCAAAGGGCGAGAAGTTTCTTTAAAATTACTATAATAAATAATTATGAAAAACCATCAACTTTTGTTTATTTTGGGCTTTTTGTCCGTTTCCAGCACCGCGTGGGCGCAGCCGGACGATTTATTTTATTCGTCCGGGCTGGTTCCCCCCGCCGTTCAGAACGGTACGGAACCGGCTTCCGGCCCTTTTGTGCCGAGGGACGCCAAAGGCGCGCCGCTGATGCAAATTCAGGGGGAGCTGTCTTTGGAAGAGTGTATTAATATCGCGCTGGCCAACAGCCCGCGCGCCGTCAGTGCGGAGCTTGCCGTGCAGGACGCGCAGGTAAGTTTAAATTTGGCCCGTGCGGAATTTTTGCCGACGGCCAGTGTGGGCGCCTCGCAGGGGTACAATAACCACAAAACGGACGGGTTCCCCCGGACGGACCACGGCTCTTCGGACGTTTACGCCCAAGCGCAGCTTTCGTTAAGCGGCATTACGGATATTGCGCGCAACGTAAAAATCAGCAAACTGGCGCTGGAGCAGGCCAAGACGGATTTTGAGGGTGTAAAAAATGAGATTACGGGCAGTATTAAACGGTATTATTATGCCTTATTGTCCGCCAAGCGCGCGGTGGCTATCCGCACGCAGTCGCGCGATTTATATAAGGACCAGTACGAACGCTCCGCAGAATTTTTCCGCCTGGGGCTCCGCCCGAAAGTGGACGTTACCACCGCGGAAGTGAATTTGAATAACGAAGAACTGCGCCTCATCCGCGCGCGCAACTTGGTAAAAACGGCTTCGGCCCAGCTGGCAAACGCTATGGGTATTACTACGCCGTCCATTTTGGATATTAAAGACGTGGATACGTTTGAAAAAATTGATATTCCGTTTAACGAGGCTGTAGAAACGGCCTACGCCAACCGGCCGGACGTCTTATCCGCGCGCACGGGCGTGCAAATCAGCCAAATCCGTTTGAACCGCGCCAAAGCGGGATTCTTTCCCACTTTCTCTTTTTCGGCGGGTTTTGGCAAAAGCGGGGATGACTTCCGCCTGGACAACGAAGAAACCAAGCTGATGGCGTCGGTGGAATTTCCTATTTTCAATGCTTTTAAAACGTATAACGGGTATAAACAGGCCAAGTTGGATTTTTCCAAAACGCTTAATTCCAACCGCAGCCTGCTTAACGATGTATTTTTGGACGTGCAAAACGCTTATATCAAGATGAAAGAAGCCGCCGAAAGTATCCCGGTGGCCGAAGTAAACGTGGAAAAAGCCAAAGAAAATTTGGATTTGTCCCGCGGCCGTTATAACGAAGGAATCGGGGATATTATCGAACTAAAAGATGCGGAAGTGGCGTATACGGATGCAGAACTGAGCCTTCTTACCGCCCGCTACGACTACGCTTCCGCGGTGGCTGATTTAAAACAAGCTATGGGGACTTATTAATATGAAAAAAGAAAATCTGTTCAAACGCATATGGAAAAAATTTAAATCGCTGTCCTGGTGGAAAAAACTCCTCCTGTTGGCGGTGTTATTGGGGGCGGCTTATTTTGTAAAAGCGCATTTTTTTGCCGCGCCCGCCGCGCCCAAGTTCCGCACTGCCAGAGTTAAAAAAGGCGATATTGTGGAAATGGTGGAAGCCTCCGGCCCGATTAACCCGGTGAACACGACTACCGTCGGCGCGCTTGTTTCCGGCGAAATTTTAAAAATTTTGGTGGATTACAATACACCCGTCAAAAAAGGCGATTTGATGGCGGTAATTGACCCCACCCAAACCCAGGCTGATTACAATCAGGCCGAAGCCAGTTTATCTTCCGCCAAAGAGAACCTGGCCGCCGCCAAGATTTCGTACGATTTGGCTAAACTTAACCGTTCCCGCTATCAGGAACTGTACGCCAAGGAATATGTGTCCAAATCCAATTTAGAAGAATACGAACTGGCTTATGTAAATGCCAAAAGCGCGCTCAATTCCGCCGAGTCCTCCGTCATTCAGGCGCAGGCGCGGCTGGACAGCGCAAAAAAAGATTTGGACAATACCCAAATTATCTCCCCCATTGACGGGATGGTGTTGTCTAAATCCGTCAGCGAAGGGCAGTCTTTAACGTCCGGCTTCTCCACCCCGGAACTGTTTGTATTAGCGCAGGATTTAACTAAAATGCAGATTGAGGCTAAAGTGTCCGAGGCGGATGTTGTTAAAATTAAAGAAGGCCAAACCGCCGATTTTACTTTAGACGGATATCCGGACGAAAAATTTCAGGGCATTGTGCGTCAGGTGCGTACGAATTATTCAGCTTCGTCCAACAGCTCTTCTTCCACCAATACCACCTATACCGTGGTGATTGATGTGAACAACGAAAGCGGCAAATTTATGCCCGGTATGACGGCCACCATCACTATCCGCACGCAGGATAAAAAAGGCGTGCTGCTGGTTCCCAATGAAGCGCTTCGTTTCTCCCCCTCCACCAATATGGAAAAATACACCACTACCGGCCTTTGGCTGTTGGAACCCGGAGCGGAGCCGCGCCGTGTGGACGTAAAAATCGGCATTATCGGTGCGGATAAAACCGAAATTACCGAAGGCGAAGTGGAAGACGGCCAGCGCGTGATCGTGCGCGAAAACAATACCGCCGCTGTGGCTTCCAATAATATGCCGCGCCCCGGTGGCGGCGGGAGAAGACGCTAATGGCTCTGATTGATACGCGTAATTTATTTAAAATTTACCAGCTGGGCGATGTAGAGGTCCGCGCGCTGAACGACGTAAGCGTCAGTGTGGAACAGGGCGAATTTGTGGCCGTCATGGGGCCGTCCGGCTCCGGCAAGTCTACGTTTATGAATATTTTGGGTTGTTTGGATAAGCCCACCCGCGGTACTTATATGCTGGACGGCATTGACGTAACCGCCACGGAACTTTCCGAACTGGCGGGTGTACGCAACCGCAAAATCGGCTTTGTGTTCCAGGGGTTTAACTTAATTAAACGTACGACGGCCGTGGAAAACGTGGAACTGCCCATGATTTATAATCATACCCCCTCGCATCTGCGGCGCGAAAAAGCGTTGGCCGCTTTAAAGGCTGTGGGGCTTGAAAAACGCGCCGACCATCTGCCTAACCAGCTTTCGGGCGGGCAGCAGCAGCGCGTAGCGATTGCGCGCAGCTTGGTGTGCGACGCGCCGATTATTTTTGCCGACGAGCCGACCGGGAACCTGGATACCAAAATGAGTATCGAAGTAATGGACTTGTTTACCCGCTTAAATAAAGAAATGGGAAAAACCATTATTTTAATTACGCACGAGCCGGACATTGCCGAATACGCCAGCCGCCTGATTAAATTTAAAGACGGCCAAAAAATAAGCGACGAAAGGAGATAACCGTGTTTGACGCTTTTTATTCCATGTTTAAACTTTCCTTAAAAGCCATCGCCGCCAACAAAATGCGCGCCGCGCTGACCAGCTTGGGCATCGTCATCGGTGTGGCGGCGGTGATTACCATGTTGGCCGTTGGTTCCGGCACGCAAAAAAGCATGGCCGAGCGGTTTTCCCGCTTTGGCACGAATATTTTATACTTGCGCCAGCCGTGGAATTTGGACGAAAGCATTTCCTCCCCTAAAGACGTGACTATGGACGACGTTCGTGCCATCCGCAAACTGCCGGGCGTTACGTCCGCCGCGCCGTACATCAGCTCCGGGTTTGACGTAAAATACGGTTTTACCTCCACCTCCCTTTCCGTGCTTGCCACGGATACGGATATTTTTAAAACGTATGATTGGGAACTGGAATCCGGCCGCCATTTTACCGAAAAAGAAGTAGATGAATACGGCCAGGTAATGGTGATTGGTGCGACGGCCGCGCAGACTATTTTCAACGATATGGACCCGCTGGACCGTACCGTAGTGCTGGATGATATTCCGTTTAAAGTGGTGGGCGTTATGAAAAAATCCGGCCAGGGCGGTATGGGGTTTGATATGGATGAAGGGGCGTTAATCCCCTATACCACCGGCAAAGTAAAAATGAACGCCGGGTGGAACAGCTCGGACCGCCGCGCTTTGGACCGCGTAATTATCCGCGTAACCGATTTTAATACGATTGAAGACACTAAAAAAGACATTCAAAACACCGTGCGCAATACGCACCGTATTCACCCGCTGGCAAAAGATGATTTTCAGCTGGACGATTTCGCTTCGTTTGTGGAAGAAGCCAAAAGCGCCAGCAAAACCATGGGGCTTTTGCTGGGTGTAATTGGGGCGGTGTCTTTAATTGTGGGCGGTATTGGGGTAATGAACATTATGCTTGTGTCCGTTACCGAGCGTACGCGCGAAATCGGCATACGCATGGCTATCGGCGCAACCAGCGCGGATATCCGTCTTCAGTTTTTGGCCGAAGCCGTTACGCTTTCCTGTATCGGGGGGCTGATTGGCGTGATTGTAGGGGTTGGGATAACGCTGGTCGTGGCGGCTAACTCTACGTCCATTCCCGCGGAACTCAGCGCCTGGTCTATTTTGCTGTCCGTAGGGTTTTCGGCGGCGACGGGCGTTTTCTTTGGGTATTATCCGGCGTATAAAGCGTCCAAATTAACGCCGATTGACGCCTTACGATACGAGTAAACTGTGCATTTAAAAAGGCCTCCCGTTTGGGAGGCCTTTTTGCGTTAAGAGCGTTTTCTTCTTTGTTTGGGGTGATAAACCGATTTTTTGATAAAGGACAAAATCTTTTTTATCATAGAGTTTGTTGCTTCGCCCAAATTTTCCACCCGTTTGAACAGCATGGCCGACAGGAACGCCAATCCGGACGGAATGCCAATCATTGCCGCCGCCGTAGCCGTTTCGGCGGACAGAATGCCGGCGTCAATCAGCGTTTGGGCCAGTTGCGTGAGGAGCAGCGGTCCAAACGCGCACGAAAGAGCACTGGCTACAATCAAAGAGACTACGCGGTCTTGCGTTTCCGGGGTTTTAGCCGTGCGCGCAAAGCCCAGCGTAAACCCGGTGGAAATGCCCGTTTCGGCCAGGAATAAGGCCGCAGTCAGCGCGTAGACGTTGTCAAGCGCACCTAACGAAGCAAGTCCTCCTCCCGCCGCCAGCAAGGTGGCGACACTCATGTTATGTTTGGGGAACCATTGTAAAAATTTTCCCGCCAAGTAGCGGCCTAACAGGAACGGTGCGGCAAACTGCGCAAGTCCGAATAAGTATTGGGAAGACTGGTCCGTCGTCATGGACGGGAGCAAAAACAAGAATCCGCTGTTAATGGCCATTTCTACGGCGTTCATAATAAACAGTCCGCCTACAAACGCACCCACGCCTTTTTCTTCTTTAAATAAGCGGACGTATTCGTTATTTTTGATTTTTTTTAATAATCCTTTGCCGGTGTCTGCCGTTGTGGGCAGGGTGGCCGGAACGGGTTTTGTATTTGGCAGTTTTGCCAAATTTACCCCTAACGCGGCGGCGCCTACTAATGGGAGCGGAAGGGCGAAAGCCAAGCTCCAGTCCATTCCCAGCACTTTCGTTGCCAAGAACGGAAACGCAAACGAGGACGCCATTCCGATTGCGCGGCTAAATTCGGTGTAGGTGTTACGTTTTTGGCGGACGAGTTCGCTGGCTCCTTTGTTAAGTTCCGTCATCATCGGACCAACCGAGTTGTGAATCAATACGCCCCCAAAACTGGCGGCCGTAATGCAGGCCAGCGCTTTATAAAAGTGGAGCAGGGTGTCGGCTTCCGGCACGAATGCGCCGTTTAAGCCGCACAGCGTAACGCCCGCCAATAATCCTCCGCCCATAAGGGCCAGGCCCAGGTTCATAGAGTGCTTTCTCCCTAATACTTTTTTCGTCCAGTTGGAAAAAATCGCTCCCAGCGAATACGGCAGATACGTTGCCACCGCCACTAAAATATTTTCTTCCAAAGACAGGCCAAAACTGCTTCCGAAGTTAGCTAAAACGGGCGTGGCCACTTCAAGCCCCATTACGTAAGAGGCCATGTAAATCCCGGCGCGCTGGAAAGCGGTGCGCGCGCCGTCTTGCGGCGGAACTGCGGGCGCGGCAGGCTTTTTAGCGCGGCTGAAGAGTTTTTTAAGTTTAGAAAGCGTATTTTTAGCGGCGTTCCAAATAGCCGGGAGCGGAATCCCCCCATAAAGTACGCCCGAGGAAGCGGCCGTTTGCGGCGCGGCCGGAGCCGTGTTTATCGGGGCGGTTTGCTCTGCGCGGTGTACGGCTTTCCCGGCAGAGGCGGTGCCCGCTGTTTCCCCGGCTAATATGTCTTGCGCGGATAAAGCTAAATTGTCAGGCATTTGCAGGGCGGCGTTCGGCAACGTAACCGAAACGGCGCGCACCGCAGCGGGTGTAGCTGTGCGGCGGGCTAAATTTATCCATACGGAGCGCACTGCGGCGTGCGTAGCCGGGCGGTGGGCTAAATTTACCCACAGGGCTGTGGCTTCTTTAGAAGGATCGGCTGCTAATTGGCAGGCTTGCCCGTATTCCGCTTCAATAGGTTGGTTTTGGGCGGCTTCTTTTTTCGGCTGAGGGGTGATGGAAATGCTTACCGGCAGGCCGTGTTCCCGGGCGTAGGCGGCAATACCGTTTTGCAAAGCGGGATAAACGCCGTTTTCCTCTGCAAAGAAAGTTTCTAACTCCCGGTATTTTTGCTGTACCAATAAGGCTCTCGTCCATACAGCGGCCGCTTCGGCGGCAAGGGGTGTCGGTTTGGCGTGTTGGTAGAAAGCGAACAGTTGGTTTAAATCCGCTTCTGCGCAAAAAATACCCAGGGCCGCGGCGTCCGCCAGGGCATCATAGGTAACTTCCGGCGTTTGGACATGTTCCGCCAAATCAGCGCGCCAAAAAGCGGAGGCTTGCAGCAGTTCTTCCTCTGACGCTTCTTTCGCGGCCGCTGCAAAATGGCGGCGTAAGAGTTCCGCCCGTTCGGCGGGTACCGGGTGCGCCAACATGGCTTGGGGCAGAAAAGCGGTGCGCCCTTCTAAAGCGCGCAGGCGCAGTTCGGCGAATTTAGGCCTGTTTCCCAAAACCGCTGTTCGTGCGCCGCGTTCCACCTGGGTGGATAAAGCCGCCGTGCGCGCGGCTGCCTGCGCAGAACGCAGGGCGGGCGCATATTGCAGGCTTTTTAATGATTGTTTGGCCGCAGCGGAACCTTGGATAAATTTGCGGGGCATTTGCGCGTAAGCGGCGGAAAGATTGCCCCCCAGCAAACTGAAGATGACGAGTACGGCCGTTAATTTTTTCATGTATATTCCTTTTGGGGCTTTTACAAGCCCATAAAAAAACCCGCTCTTTTTAATTTGAGCGGGTTTGTATAAGAAAATAAAAATACGTTATTTTACACAAACTCCCCCGCTTTTACGCATAATAATAGATTCCACGCGTTTAAAGGATAGCGTGGTGGTCATATTGTGCATAAAATAACGGCAAGAGTTTTTATTCATGATATTTTTTATATACCTTTTTAAAACAACTTTAAAAAGTATAGCAGTTTTTTATGCGTTTGTGTAAAAAAATTCTAATCTTTTTTTAATGTGGCCGGCTCTGCCCCCGTTTATTACAGTAATAAAGTAAAATAAATGCAATAAAAAAACAGGTTTTGGGGTTATAAGAATATGGATCCTAGATTTTCAAATTATACGGACGATGAATTGGTGTCCGCCTTCCGTCAGGGGGACGGGCAAGCGTTTGAAGAATTGGTGTACCGCTATAAAAACCCGTTGTATCAATATATTATGTCCATGACGGGGGACGAAGGCGCCGCGGCGGATTTGTTCCAGGAAACATTCCTTTCGTTTTTTAAGCGGGCGGAGCAGTATGAAGCGCGCGGGAAGTTTAAATCGTGGTTGTTTTTAACGGCGCGCAACCGGACGCTGAATTTTTTTCGGGACCGGGATAAACTGGCCTCGCTTGACCAGACGGCGGGTGATGAAGAAAGTCTTTCGTTGCACGAAACGCTGGCGGACGGTACGCCCTCCCCCCTGGAAGCGTTAACCGGGCGGGAAACGGAAGCGCAAATTCGCCACGCGGCTTTACAGCTGCCGCCGCGTCAGCGGGAAATGATTTATCTTCGCCAGTATTTTTCGTTTAAAGAAATTGCGGAGATGCTGGGTCGGCCGTTGGGGACGGTGTTGGCTGACTGCCACCGGGCCGTTAAAAAAATGCAAACTTTGCTAGCGCAAGAGGTACTGTTATGAACGGATGTGAACAAATTTTATTATACGCACAGGGCGAACTGGCCGGGGCCGAAAAAGCGGCGTTTGAAACACATTTGGCTTCGTGTCCCTCCTGCCAAAAGGAACTTTTATTCCTTCGGCGGATGGATGAGGCGCTTGTTCCCCCCGCCGCGCCGCAAAGCGTGGTAGAGGGTATATTTGCCAAAACTACGCGTAAAAAATCGTTTTTTGCCGGGGTTAGTTGGAAACCGGCTTTGGCGGGAGCCGCCATGTTGGGGTTAGGGATATTTGTATTCCTGGCGGGCCTGCAACCGGACAAAACCGCTTTTGACGCAAGGGAAGTGATTGCGTATATGAGCGAAAATTTGGACGCTGAATATCTGTCTTTCGCGGAGGATTTGTCCGCCTGGGAAGAGGATTTCTGATTTCGGAGGGTAAAAACATGAAGAAAGTATTATTAGCCGTACTGGCGGGAGCGCTGTGTCTGCCCGCTTTTGCCAAAGACGTAAAATGTGACGGGGAGAAATGCCCCATGATGAAAAAAGGCCGCGCGGAAATGACGGATCACCGCAAAGGCAAAGACGCCCGCGCCGACGCTTTTAAGAAAGCGCGCAAAGAACATAAGGCAAAAATGAAAGCTACCGAAGAGAAAATGGAAAAACTGGTGGCCGAATACAATGCCTTGAAAGCGGGCAAGAAAAAAGACGCCAAAAAAGCCGAAATTGCCGCTATGGTGGCTTCTATCCGCGACGAACAAATTAAATTTAAAGAAGAACAGCTCAAAAAATTTAATGAACGCTTGGAGCAAATGAAAAAGGGCCTTGACGAACAAAAATCGGACGAAGCCAAAAAAGCCTGGGTGGAAAAGAAAACGGACGAAGTAATCGCTGATGACGGTGATTTAGACGTTTTGTTTGACAAGCCTGAAATGCCGGGTCCCGGCCCCCGCGACGGTAAAGGCCCGCGTATGGAGCGCGTGCATCACGGCCACGGCCCTATGCCTGCACCTGTGGCCGCGCCTGAAGCCAAATAACTGTTGTTTTATAGGTATAATATAAAAAGTCCCCGGTTTAAAATATAAGCCGGGGATTTTATTTTTAGTACTGGCTAAAACTTATTTGCCTAACAGTTCTTTCCAGGCGTTCTTTTCGTTTTCCAACTGCTGTTTGGCGTTGTCGGCTTTTTGCTGGAGAGCTTCTTTAGCGGCGTCCGCAGCCGTTTTTTTGCCGGAGGCTACTTCTGCGGCCGTTTTGGCGTTTTGGTAAGATTGTTTGGCGTCAATTAGTTTTTGGCGCGTTTCAGCCGATTTCTGCAAGGCTTCTTCCAGCGTCATGGCCTGGTTTGCGGTAGAAGCGGCGGTGGAACCGGTGGAGGCACAGCCCGCGGCAAAAACGGCGGCGAGTACGGCAAGCGGTAAAACTTTGTTCATGTGATTACTCCTGTAAAAAAGTGTTTCTGTATATATTTTATAACATTTTCCCCCTCTTTTTTATGCCGGAAAGCAAAACTTTGTACAATTTAAAAAAGACGTAAGGAGAATTTAATATGTATATTATTGCGGTGCTGGCGGGTATTTTAGTGGGGTGTGGGTTTACTTATTTATGGCTTTCTGCGCGGCTTAAAGGGGCGGCGGCGGATGTGTTGCGGCTGGGGGCGTTGGAGCCGGAAGTAACCCGTTTGCGGATGGAAAACGGGGTTTTGTCCGCTGAAAAATCTTCCCTGGCTGTGGACAAGGCCCGCTTGGAAGAAGAAACCCGTTCCTTGGCGCGCGAGAAAGAATTAATAGAAAAGAATTTTAAGGATTTATCTTCCACCTACCAAGCGCAGTTCAGCGAACTGGCAGGAAAAATTTTGGAAGATAAAACCAAAGGTTTGGAAGCTAAAAATTCCGAAGCGCTCCGTCCGCTTACCCTGCATTTGGAAAATTTTGTCAAAAAAGTGGCGGAAATGGAACGCCAAAACACCGCCGTGCAGGCCCGCCTGGAAAAAGGCCTTACGGACGTAATCAAATCCACCGAAAAAATCGACCAAAGCGCGGTGCATTTGACTAACGCCATTAAAGGGGAAGCCATCGTGCGCGGCAGTTGGGGTGAAGAAACTTTAAAACGCATTTTGGATGCGGCCGGAATGAAAGAGGGACTGGATTATTTCCAGCAAGTATCCGATGAGGGCAAACGCGTAGACGTGCAGGTGGCACTGCCGGCGGACCGGTGGATAGTAGTGGACTCCAAAACCATTTTCAACCATTACGTGGAATACTTTAACGCCCAAGACCCCAAAACCAAAAAGGCAGCCCTGGAAGAACACGTAAAGGACGTTAAAAAAACGATTAAAGATTTAAGTTCCAAAAAGTACTATAAAAAATTTTTAGCGGGCGGCGATAAAGTCCAGCCGGACTATACGCTCATGTTCGTCTACCCCGAAAGCGCTCTCCTGGCCGCCACGGAAGCCGATCCCGATATTTTAAACGAAGCATGGAAAAACAACATTGCGCTGGTATCGGCCACGTCGCTGATGAGCACGCTTAAAATGGTGTCTAAATTATGGGATATCGACAAACAGCACGAATACATGGACGACTTAAAAGAAGATATTTTAAAATTAATGGAAAAATTTAACGATTTTTTGGTAAACTTCGCCAAGGCGGAAAGTGCCGTATCCAATGCGGCTGACGCCGTTAAAACCGCGCGCGGGCATATTGACGGCAATAAAGGCGCGTTTTTGCCCGTGGCCCAGCGCATTGTGGATATTTACGAAGTCCCCCTCACTAAAGATAACTCCCGCCTGTTAAAACGCGTGGGATATGCGTATAACGGGTTAAAATCTAAAACGCCGAAAGCGGCTAAAGAAGAATCCCCCGCGCTTGCGCCGGAAACGGATTTGTTTGCCTAACCGCAGGGGCTTGATTTTTTCCGCCGGAAGTATACAATAAAGGGTAGCGGTTACCCGCTGTAAACGGGGCTTGCGGAGTGTTTTTTATTTTTGATACAGTAATTATAGTTAAACTTACAGGAGGCCTTATGAAACAGGGTTTTACGTTAATTGAGTTATTAGTGGTTGTGCTGATTATCGGCATTTTATCCGCTGTGGCTCTGCCGCAGTATACCCGTGCGGTAGAAAAAGCGCGTGTGGTGGAAGTGGAAACGGTAGTGGCGGATTTGCGCCGCGGTTATAAAATGTACCAAGTGGAACATCCCACGAAAAAGAGTTCGGTGGTCGGAGGCAAATTTGAAGCGGTGATTGATATGTCTGCTCCTACCTTGGAACAGTTGATGAAATCGGGCGGTTTTTCCTATCCGCTGACCAATGGCAAAATTGTTACGAAAAACTTCACTATTAACCAGCCGGCTGGTGGCATGGCGGCGTGTCGTGTTGGCACTTGCTGCGGTATGTTTTCGGCGAAACGCAATGACGGCAGTTATTCCGTTTACTTTGATGCTACGTCCAGTAAGTGCTGCCAGGGCGCCAATGAGAAAGGCAAGGAAATTTGCAAAGGTTTAGGCGGCGGTTGGAGCACTGGAGAAAATAATCTGTGGACTGGGGAGATCTCTGGAGAAGCGGTGGACAGAGTCGAATTGGTAAGACCCTAGTATTGTTTTAACAATTAAACTCCCCGGAGGAATACTCTCCGGGGAGTTTTTTCTCAAACCGCTGTGTATCGTGGGGATATATTAAGAAAAGCGATTGCTTCGTTTTTTTGATACAATAAACAATTAGTGGCAGGTAGTAGCCTGTATCTGTTTTTCGCCGTGTGTTTATGCGTTAAACGGAAAGGAGAAAAAAATGAAAGGTTTTACTTTGATTGAACTATTGGTAGTAGTGCTTATTATTGGTATTTTGTCATCGGTTGCGCTTCCGCAGTATACGCAAGCGGTGGAAAAGGCGCGCGCGTCCGAAGCGTGGACACTGATGAAAAACATTAACGACGCGCAAGCCATACGGAATATGGAGGCGGGAACTTCCGGCGAAGTGTATCCGTTTGATGAACTATCGATTGAAGTGCCGGCTAACTCTAAAAATTTCTGTTATGCGGTGCAAACTTCCGGTGGAACCAGTTACCGTGTGGGAAACTGTGGCAGTTCCGGGGCATATGGTAACTGGTCGTATACAAACTATCCCGCCGCCGCTTGGCGTGTGCAAAACGGTTCAGTACTTTATGTTTTGGGAATGAAAGACGGAAAACGAACTTGTTGGGCGTATGGCGGCACGTCGTCTTCCGCTATGAAAATATGCAAATCTCTTACCTCCGGTAAAACGGGCGACCATTGTGTGTCCGGCGGACGCTCCAGCGATTGCTTTATTGAATAAATATAATGTGTAAAAAAACTCCCCGGAGGAATACTCTCCGGGGAGTTTTTTGTCTTAAAATTATCCCCTTGTAAAAAAGCGGTCGTGGCCGTTGTCATCATCGTTATAGTTGTGTCCGTCCGGGTTTGTCCAGGCCCAAAAGTGTGCGGCCGTTAAATAGACTCCCAGTGCGCCTAAAAATGCGCTTAACCCGTAAAATGCATGGCGCATATGCCATTCATACCCTTCCGTTCCAAGCCATTTATGCATATAATCCCAATCCGGCAGGGTTTCCGGCCCGGCGTTTAACAGGGTGATTACCGGGTCCAAACTGCATCCGGAGTAATGCCCTACGCTGTAGCAGGCGATAGCCAGGAGTAATAGGCATACGTCCGCCTGGATTTCTTTCCCCCGCCGCAAAAATGTAAAATACGCCAATAGCGGTACGCCCAGCTCCATAATCGTTCCGCCCCAAATGGTCCAGGCAAAGTTCCCGCCGGATATCATGCGGAAAATAGGGTGCCCCGCTTCGTGTATGCCAATCGTCATCAGCCACAGTAGGCCTGCAAACGGGCTGTGGCGCGGGCCGACGTACCATTGGTATAAAAAATAAGTACCGGCCAAGATAAAAATAATCCCTTTCCATCCGTATTTCCAAAACAAGGGGCCGCGGCGGTACGGGTCCAATACGTCCCAAAAATTATTCCATAAATTGCGCATGTTTATGTTCCTTTTTTGATTAAAAATAAATATTCTTTATTGCGTTTTGGGCGGCTCCATTCGTTGGTAGTGGTCAAGTCAGCCATAATATTTTGTTTATAATCCATTTCATCTGCAGAAATAAGTTCGCCGTGCGAGCACAGTGCGTCTAACAGGTCTTGCCGCGGTATTCTTCCGCAGGATGCATACGAAAATAAAATATACCGCGCATTGGTTTCTTGTAGTAAGCGGTCTACCGCGTTTAGTGCGGTAAAACGGCCGTTGGGGGCGGTATGAAAATCTTCAAACGGGTTGGAGGAGCTGTCGCGCGAATCTTCCCGTCGGCCCGCCGTGCCGAACAGGGGTGGTTTATCATTTTTTACGACGGTCGTCCAAAAATGGTAATAGGCGTTGTAACGCACGCGGCTGGAGGGCATTTTATCGTTATTGGAGCCGTAGGGCGGGTCGAAGTAAGCCAAATCCCAATGGTTAGCTTGCACGGCAGAAAAAACATCTTGGTTGAGTACGCGGTTTGCGGGATTATACGGCGGACGGCGTGGCAGTTTTAACGTCAAATCCCCCTTGGAGCGCACAGACCATCGGGCTAGATACGAGGTAAAGTGCCCAAGCGTGCTGTCCACCTTATCAAGTGCCAAAATCAGGCTTGTCAGCAGTACGCATTTGTCAGCCCATTCAAGGCCCAGGCTGTCTATTTCTTCGCGTACAGCGTCCAGCTTTTGCATATTTTTAAGGCGAAACGGCTTTTTGGTGTCCTGTTCTTGCCCACCATAATGGGCGGAAAACCACCCGTTTTTACCGGGAAGTGCGTTTAAGCGGGTGATAATGTCCGCGTAAAAAGAGTCCGGCTTATCCGCTTTTAAATAGCATTGGGCGAAAACTTCGCTCCAGGCTGAAATATCGTTGGCTGTTACCGTATATCCCGCGCGCGCTAACGCCTGGGAAACGCGCGTAGTGCCGCAAAAGCCGTCAAACACTGTTTGCACCCCGGGCAGAGCTTGCACGCGTGCCAAAATGTGCGGCAGCAGTTTTAGTTTGGAACCCGCATATTTAATTCCTTCGGTAATGGGGATATCGGTAGTAGCCATATAGTTATTGTACTTGTTTGGCTGGTTGCTTGTCATACAATAAAACAGCCCGGAGATGTACCGGGCTGTTTTAAGGGGCAGGGTTAAATTTGCGGAGGAGTTTTCTTTTTATTTTCGTATTTTTGAAACTCCTGCACTACTCCCCCCGTCATGACGGCTGTTACCACGGCAAATAAAATAAGCCCGCTGGCAACCGTTATCCCGGTGATAATTTTGCCCGTTAATGTTATGGGCACCAGGTTGCCGTATCCAAGGGTAGTGAATGTTTGCATGGACCACCACATCGCGTCCAACATATTTTTAAACACTTCCGGCTGGGCGGGGTGTTCTACGCGGAAAATCATAAACGAGCTCCAAATCCATAACATCAGCAGAAACGCGCCGCAGATAGCCAGTTCGTTCTTTTTTTCGGACACGACGTTATTTACCAGTTCAATGGCGTTTGTATAGCGCATGAGCATAAAAATGCGGAATACGCGCAAAGCGCGCACCAATCCCGCGCCCAAAATAAAAAATGGCGAAATGGCCAGTAAATCAATAATCATCAGCGGCGTAAGCATATATTTAATGCGGCCGGAAATAGGCTTTTGATAGCGCGGGTCTTCCGTACACGTTAGAACACGCAAAACATATTCCAGCGCAAAAATAACGCTCATCCCCAAATCCACGTGGTAGGCAAGCCGCTTTAACTGCGGGCTGACGTCCCCCACACTTTCTATTACGTCCACCGGCACGCTGAGTAAAATAAGTGTGATGATAACGGCGTTAATCGTCCACGTTACTTTGCTTGGATAGTTGAACTGAAGTACGTCAAACAAATATCTTTTCGTGCGGCGCACCTCTTGCACCGCTTTGGCCTCTATAGACATAGTATCCCCCCACAAAGTTATCGTATGATATATTGTAGTGCGGGGCGCGGCTTCCGGCTATGCGTTTTTAGGGTTAGAAATTGTAAAATTAAAATATGGAAAACATCAAAACTGCGGCGGAACTGATTAAAAACGCGCGCTATGGCGTGGCGTTTACCGGGGCGGGCGTAAGCGTAGAAAGCGGTATCGCTCCTTTTACGGGGGTGGGCGGTCTGTGGAACCAGTACGACCCAAAATTTATTGAAATTAATTTTTTTCAAATGCATCCGGCAGAATCTTGGCGGGAAATGAAGAAAATCTTTTTTACTGATATGGAAGAGTCCGTCCCCAACAAAGCGCACGAGGTCATCTCCGCGCTGGAACAAAAAGGCTTTTTAAAGGGCGTGATTACGCAGAATATAGACGGGCTTCACCAAAAGGCCGGCAGTAAAAACGTACAGGAGTTTCACGGCACTATTCATACCTTGTCCTGCACCGGGTGCGGTAAAAAATATTCTTTGGATGATATTGATTTGAACGAAGAACCCCCTTATTGCATTTGCGGCGGGGTGCTTAAACCGGATTTTGTGTTTTACGGAGAGGGTATCCCTTTTATGCCGTATCAAAAATCGGTGGAAATGGCGCAAAAGACGGATTTGATGATTATCGTGGGGACGGCGGGGCAGGTAATGCCCGCGTGCAGTCTGCCGCTGGCTGCCAAAGAGCATGGGGCTAAAATTATAGAGGTTAATCCCCAGCCCTCCGCGTTTACAGGGACGGTTACGGATTTGTATTTCCCTGTTAAGGCGACGGAGTTTTTTAGTAAACTGGAAGAAGAATTATTAAGTAGATTCAAATAGCAGTCATTCCCGAAGGTCGTAGTCGGGAATCTGCTCCTCTTTAATAACAACAGATCCCCGACAAAAACACTCGGGGATGACAAATTGGTACGCTCCGCTGCGATGCAATAATAAGAATGGAATTTTTACTGTTTTGGCAGTAGTCCGTAGCGGTTTTCCCCTTTTGTCCCGGGTATTAGCATAAAGATAAGCATGATAAGCCCTCCCAGGCTGGGGACGAGGATTAATAACTGCCACCAGCCGCTCATATCAATATCGTGCAAACGGCGGCAGCGGATGGCTATATTTGCCGGAATAAGGGCCAATATAGCTAACGCAAACAAAGGGAGCGAAAAAGCCGCTGTAACGCCAAAGGCGTTTTTTAACTGCGTTTCCAGCGTTATTGCCAATACAGCCCATAGAATGATAAGAATAATCTCCCATAACACAAACAGCCAATATTGGGTGCGGTTGGCGCGGCCTGTAAAATCAAACGATTGGCGCAGCGGCTGTAAAAAGTACGAAAATGCGGTTTTCATCGTTTAATTGCTCTCCACTTCGGTGCGGACTATCTCTTCCGTGGCGCGCATGGCGGCCAATGTTCTTTCCAATAAAGAGTCCAATTCCCACCCCAGCATTTCCGCGCCTTGTTTGATTACGTCGCGCGAGCACCCGGCGGCGAATTTTTTATCTTTAAATTTTTTCTTCAAGCTGGAAAGTTCCATGTCCTGCACACTTTTGGACGGGCGCATGCGCGCTGCAGCCTGGATAAGCCCTGTCAGTTCGTCCACGGCAAAGAGGACTTTTTCCATTTCGTGTTCGGGTTTTACGTTGCATACCAGGCCGTAGCCGTGCGAACAAACCGCGTGCACCAGTTCGGGCGAAGCGTTTATTTCGGCCAGTAATTCCGGCGCTTTTTTGCAGTGTTCGGCCGGGAATTGTTCAAAATCCACGTCATGCAGAAGCCCGCACAGGGCCCAAAAGTCCGCTTGATCTGCACAGCCTAATTCGTGGGCAAAATGGCGCATAACGGCTTCCAGCGTCAGCGCGTGCAAGATATGGAAAGGTTCTTTGTTGTATTTTTTTAACAGGGTTAAGGCTTGGGGGCGTTGCATAATATAAAAAATCCTCGAAAGAATAAAAAAATACCGCTCCCGGGCTGCGGGAGCGGTCGTGTGGCAAAAAACTATTTGTTGAAGCGATTTTCGCCTTCGGTGCTGGGCAGCACGAGGAAAACGAGCAGCACCAAGCCGCCAATGGCAGGAATCAAAGAAACCAACAACCACCACGCAGAGCGGTCGGTATCGTGCAAGCGGCGGGCGGCAATACCCAAGGTCGGCAGCAAGAGGGCCAAGTTCAACAGGCCGGACAAAATACCGCGGACGGTATCGCCCAAAATGGAACCGATGATGCCCACTACTACGGACAAGATCGCATAGAACAGAATGTACATCCAGTACTGCTGTCTGGTGGCGCGGCCTTCAAAATTAAAGTATTGATTTTTTACTACATCAATGAAATACGTTTTTACAGCGTTCATAATTCCTCCGAAAATAAGTTACTGCTATATATAAAATACCAAATTAGCCGCTGCACTGGCAAGACGGCGTTTAATTTTTTGTAAAGGCTTGTTTTCTTATCTTTTCCGTCAAAGCGTATTCTTCCTCCGTCAGCCCGAATAAGGCGCCGGTAAGGCGGTTTATTTGCTGTTCTAGTTGCCCGGTATCTGCATGAAAATGGGCCGATTTTAGGTAATAAATTTTTTTGGCAAGAAGTTCTAATTCTTCTTGCTGTTTGGGGGTAGCGCTTGGAATGGGCAGTTCGGCAAGCGGCCCGGAATATAATTCCAGCAAATTACCCTTGCGTTTGCCTTTGTAAAAAAGCCACATGTAATATGGGGAAGAATTTAATAATGCCAATAAATACCATAAGTTAAACCCGGGTTTGGGAGCGGACACAAAATACACGTCCGAACTGGCGTACCACGGGCCGGGCGTATAGGCAAACGTATTTACGCGAGCGCGCTGGGGCGCGGCCAGTTTTTCTGCGTCAAAATTCATTTTCCGGCGGACGGAACCAAACCAATAAGCCCCTTTTTTTAGCTGTTTATCAATTCCGTTATTGTTTTGTTTTCGTGCCAGCAGAACAGGCTTAAAACGGGCCAAATGGGCCGTTAAACGGGGATAATTTGCAAAAAGGGTGTTTCGGTCGTTGGGGTAGAAAAAATCAATCAGCCAATAATGAGGCACCGTCCGTGCGGAAAAAGGCAAAATGTCCGAATTTTTAAAGAAAGGTTTTAGTTTGGCCTTTTCTGCGGAGGAGAGTTTTAGGGCGTCCTTTTCCGCTTGGGATAATACAAAAACGCCGGTTCCTTTGGGTACGCCGGGCAGATTGTGCCGGGCTAAATGGGCGGCGGAAATTTTATCGCACCCGGTCATAAGGCCGTTAGAAATATGCGCCACGTCTTTTAAACGCAGAGGAAAATCGTCCATTTTGCGCAGTATCGCGTTTGTTTGCGCGTCCGGCGGGTGAAGGGTTAAAAAATGCCCTGGGCCGGAATATAAGGCGGATTGGGGTATAAGTGCGGGGGTCTTTTCTTCCCCCATCCGGCAGGGGTGCGTTTTATCCGGTGTTTTTTGAAAAACGCTGATTAAATTATGCTGCCCCGGCGCGCGGGAAAATAGGCGTGCCGTGTTAAAATCAATCAGGCGCAGGAAAGCTGTTTCTGCCTTTAACCGCGCGCGTAAACCTCCAGCCGAAGCGGCTTGGGCAAAATAGGCGGTTGTTAAAAATCCGCCCGTACCGCCCGGTTTCAGCAGTTCTAACGCCAAATGGAAAAACAGGTATAACAAATCCCCCTTGGGGGTAACGTACGGCTGCCAGCGCGGATTTTGGCGGAGCTTTTCAAATAAGGTTTTGTTATTTTTTTGCCCGATATACGGCGGATTGCAGATAAATACGTCAAACCCGCCTGCGGAAAAAATATGCGGGAATTTTTTTTGCCACACGCTTTCTTTTTCCCCCGCCAACGCATCTCCGGCCAATAGGTTGGAAAACAGCGTATGGGGCGGTGTTTGCCCGGTTTGTGCGTAAAAGGTCAGTGCGGCGCGCAGGCGCAAGGTTTGCAGGGCGCCGGAGTCCGAATCCCCGGCGTACAGGCGCGCGGCGCATGCCGTCAGGGCCGTTTCTGGCTTCAGGGCGGGACTAGCGTGCCGGGCGCGGGCGGACAGCTCCAGCCACAGCGGGATTAAGAGCCCCCCAGCTCCGGCGGCCGGATCGCACGCGGTGAGGGTTAAAATATCGGCAGGATTTTTGTGGCAACTGCTCCACCCCTCCAAGGTTTCATGGGCGAGCTTTTGCGCTGTATGCCAAGGCGTATAAAATACCCCTTTTGTACTTGCTTTTACGCTTGCCGATTCCTGTAAAAGGGCTAAAATTTCAGGCGTAAAAGCGTTATTATCCCCCTCTTGCCCGGCAGGAGTGTTGGCAAGCAGGGTTTGTATTTTTGTATGGGTGGCGGCGGATAGGTGTGGAATATCGGCCGGAAGAAACATTTGTAACGCTTGTTGTGCGGGCACTGCCCCGGGTTTTGCCGTTTTTTGCGCCCAGGCAAGTGCAAATGCGCGCATTAAGAATGCGCGTTCTTTGTCGGCGGGTAAATGTTCGGCGGCTAAAATCCGGCGTGTTTTATGCAAAAGGGCGATGTTCATGGCAGGTATTGTAAGAAAAATTGGGCCCGGGCCAAGCGGGTTTTTAAAAATTCTTCCTGTGCGGCCAAGCGAAAATAATGAATGTAGGCGTCCGGAGTCGGGGTTTTGTCGGCCAGCAAATTTTGCTTGTTTGCTTGCACGCGGGCGATTTTTTGGGGCAGTTTGTTTACGGCTTCTTGGGAGGTGAGCAGACTTAACGCGGCGGCGTCCTCCGCGTTAAAGTAAAGTTCGGCGGGATAGTTCCGTCGCATGAGAACATTTTCGTAAGGCTGGGCAAAGGCTTCAGCCACGGCATACGGATAGTAAAGTTCTTGTTGTCGGGCAAGTTCGGTTTTTAATGTGATAAAATCCGGCGTAAAAGTTTTACCGTGAGATTGCATTAAGTCCGCGTAAAAATGGAGTTTCCCCAACCGCTGGGCGTCCGTCAGCGCTTGTTCGCTTTCCGGCAGGAAATCCAGCGGGAGTTTTTTTCGCACGCGCACAATGGCCGTTTGGCGCGGAGATTGGGCCTTTTGCAACACTTGGTATAAGGTGGTAAAGTAGCGCTGGCGCAGTTTTAGGTAGTAATAATTCGAAAATGATTGGGTGGAAAGCGTTTGCGGGTCCATTTGCAAGAGTTCGGCCAGCCGTGCGGAGGCGTTTCGCCACGCTTGTTGGGAAAAAGCCTGTTGTTCGGAAAGAGTCAGCGTGGGAAATGTTTCAATTTCCCGTCGGGTTAAGATAAACGCGGGCGGCTGGGCCGGATCTTTTAACAGCTGTAAAAGTTCTTCTTGTGCAAAAACGGGGCTGTTAAAATGTTCTGACAGGTATTCCCGGTTGAAATCTTCCACTTCCGCCAATGTCTGTTCCAGTAATTCTTGGTGGCGGTCAAAGGCGTTTTGGTTCATTTCTCCAGACGCAGTGGACGCGGCCAGAAGGGCGTCTCTGTCCCAAAAATAGCTTAATTTGCCGCTGACGGCGGCCGGGTTAGCCGGGTGGAGTTTAAAAAGGTCTTTTTCCATGCGGCTAAACGTATTAGAATGGGATAAACGGTGCGAAAGCCAATTGGGAATAGTTGTTTTTACGGTTCGTCCGGTAGACAAGCCGCTCATTGGTCTTATCAGCGGGGTGGCGGTTAATTGGGCGGCGGAAAAGGATTTTTCCGTCAGCGTTTTCCACGCCTGCGCGCTGCCGCGGAACCAAGGAGATACGGCCTGTCCCCGCGTTTCTAATGCGGGAAACAAAATACACAATAAACCGACTGCGGCGCGCAGCAGAAGAAATTTTTTCATAAAATAAAACCGCCTTTGTTTTATTATAAAAGAAATTCCCCCCTGACACAATGGGCCAAAAGGCCCAAACAGACGGGACGTTTGGGCCTAGCGAGCGTTAAATGGAAGTGTCATATTCATCTATAAATTGTCTGACAAGCGGGTGATGAATATGGGCTTTGATAAGCTGTTTCAGGTTGGAAACACAAGTGGTAAAAAACAGAGAAGCAGGATATTTATGGGCTAATTCTTCGTATTTGACCCAAAATAATTTATTTATATTTCCTCTGCTATAGTGGTAGCATTTGCATTGAACCGCTTTTGTGATAATACCTTTTTCTTTAGCGGCCAAACAGAAATCTTCTACATATAGATGAAAATCAAACCGTTCGTCAAATCGTAAATTGGCAGACTGTATTAAGGACGAGTGTACCATTAAACAACAGCAGTCCACCGTATCCACTGGAGCAGGTTTTGAAATCCGTTTTCCCACGAAATTTGGCGTGGGCCGCGGGCCATGAAGAATTTGACCCAAACATATGGAATGCATGTTTTTTCTTGTACGAATAGACGGGCGGAGTTTTCTGTCCTCTCTGAAAATAAGATGCCACTGTTTTGAAATTTTAGAAGTGACCCCAATTGGGCCGTATATACAATTTTTATCTAAATTTTTTACAATTTCCCCAGGATCTTGTTGAAATTCAAAATCCTGATGACAAAAAATAAGCCAAGCGTCTTTCGGCATATTATGTTCAATAAAATCATTGTAACGGGCGGGAATGGGCAAGTTTTCCCGGGTATTATCAAACACGGTTTTATTGTATTCTGTTAAATGAGGATTATCCTCCACCGCTTGGCGGTAGATATCCTGTTTGGTTACTACGCTGATAATGAAGACAGACATATTTTATCCCTATTTTATTGTATATTAACTCTTATGGGTGTATGAAAAGCGCAGACAAGAAAAGAGCGTAATCGTGCGCTGTTTGCAATTTTTTTCTTTTTTATAAATAAAATGCCATGGGGAATGCTCCCGCGTGATTTTTGTAATTAGAGCGGTTTGAAGTTCTTTATTTAGTATTAACTGACCGCAGCGTTTGTTTAAGGCGAACATTTCAAATGTTTTTTCATACGGTTCGTTTTGGATAAGGTCTTTTGCCCATTCAATCAGTACTGCGGGATTGGGGCGCTGGGGCCAGTAGCGTTCCAAGTATTCCGTGGCTGTTTTTATTTGCCGCAGTCTGTTTTTGTGTATGTTATTTTCATGGATGCGGTAGTGGCATAGAGGCGTTTTAATTATTTCAAAACGCATGTTCGGGTTACCTTCCAACATGCGGAACAGTTTAGTGCGCAGGATTATATCATCGCCGGTTTGGTCTTCGTCAAATCCGCCGACGGCAGCTACCGCGCTTTTGCGAAATACGGCGTTTTGAATAAAAAATGAGTGCAAGTGGTTGTATTCCAGTTCTAACATGTTTTGCGGGGTGGCTTGTTCCCCTTCGTGCAGTTTGAACGGAGAGAAGCCTTGTTCTTCCCCCCGCTCGTTAATAAGGGGTGTTTGCTCGCTAAATACAAACGCGTCAGTCGGGGTATTTTGCAGCCGGGCAAGGGCTTCTTGCACACCGGCGGGATTTGGCATGTCGTCAAGCGCCATAAACTGGATAAATTCGCCCTCGGCGTGGCGCAAAAGCGTATTAAAATTTTTAGCGATATTGCCAGCGTTTTCCTGTAAAATCAATTTGATGGGTACAGGGCTTTTTTCCGCCAGCTCCTGCAGAATCTGGCGGCTGTTGTCTTTAGAGCCGTCATCTAACACAATTATTTCCACTGCAGGCCAATTGCACTGCCAAAACGCTTGCAGGTTCTTGGCGATAAACGGTGCGTGGTTGTATCCCAGCAGACAAATGGAAAATAAGCCCGGTTTAGCGGTATTCATTTAGTTTTTCCGTAACGTATTGTACTTCTTCATCCGTCATAACGGGTGAAATGGGTAAGCTGATTACTTCGCGGTGGAGCTGTTCGCTTACCGGGTAGGACTCGTTTGTCCATTCGCTGTAGGCGCCTTGTTTATGCGGCGGCGTGGGATAGTGGATATTGGTTTCTATGCCGTTTTCCGCCAAATACTTTTGGAGTGCGGCCCTGTCGGGCGTACGCACGGCAAAAATATGCCATACGTGGGCTTTTTCATCATACGTTTGCGGCAGGGTGATGAGCGTATTTTTTATATTTTCCCGGTAATAGCGGGCGATTTCGCGCCGGCGGGCGTTGTCCGCGTCCAAGTGCGGCAGTTTTACATCTAGTACGGCAGCTTGAAGTTCGTCCAAGCGGGAGTTAATCCCTTTATACAGGTGCACGTATTTTTGGCGCGAACCATAGTTGCGCAATGCGCGCAGACGGTCCGCCAGGGCGTCGTCATTCGTAGTTACGGCGCCGCCGTCTCCCAAACAACCCAGGTTTTTGCCGGGATAGAACGAAAATCCCGCCGCATCACCTAAATTGCCCGTTTTGCGGCCTTGGTATTCGGCCCCGTGGGCTTGGGCGGCATCCTCAATAATTTTGAGATTGTATTTTTTGGCAAGTTCCCAAATTTTTTCCATTTGTACGGCTTGGCCGTATAAGTGCACTACCATAACGGCTTTGGTGCGCGGGGTGACAGCGGCCTCGATTAACGCCGGGTTTATATTGCAAGTAACCGGGTCCGGCTCCACCAATACGGGGGTGGCTCCGTTTTCGCTGACGGCCAAAATAGTGGCAATATACGTGTTTGCCGGAACGATAATTTCATCCCCCGGGCCAAAGCCGTAGGCCTTAATAATCAGGTTCAGTGCGTCCATCCCGTTGGCTACGCCTAACGCGTGTTTGACGCCTAAATAGTCGGCGAAGTGTTTTTCAAACGCTTCGTTTTGGCGGCCGAGGATATACCAGCCGTCGTCTAATACTTGTTTAAAGCGTGCGTTAATTTCCGTGCGGAAGCGTTCGTTTACTTTATGTAAGTCTAAAAATTTAATCATGGTTATTCCTTGTATTACCATTTAGAAGGCGATTTCTATATTTTTTTCTGATACTTTTTATAGGTATAAAGGCTGTGAGTATCCGGATTATTACCGTAGATATCGGGCCGGGCTTATTGGTGTTAAACTTTCCAGATAAGGAAAGCTCATCCATGAAGCTCCAACAAAAGTTTGTTTTCTCAAAATCATACAAATCCACCGGTTTTTGGGTGTAATAAACCGTTAAATTACCCATTTGTTTTATGGCGTTTTCCTTGGCGTTCATGCGTAACCATATCATGTGAAACTCAAGTGCCGGATAGTGTTTGTTTATAACGCGCGACAAATACTGAAAATGCTCTGTTTCAATATCAAAAGCCGTATCTAATATCGCCAGTACACGGTTACTTTGCGCCAAAAAAGACAACAGCCTTTTTATCCTTCTGTCTATTTTTTCTTTTACTTGGTTGTACGAGCTGGCTTCCCCGATAGGGCGGAGGAAATGATGTATCCACTTGTATTGGGTGGCGGTGTCAATATACTGCATTTTGTCGGATTCCTGCCCGCGTTCGTCCCCTTTTAATTCCCGCAGGTTTTCTTTTAATAAAAAATATTGAAAACCATTATCAAACGCGTCCGCCAAGTTGCGGATAGCCGTGCCGCTATGGCTAAAAAACACATAATCTAACGGCAAAGAACAAAAGCGCAGTCCCCGTTTGTTTAGTTGGGACGCTGTTGCGCAAGAGCCGCCTAGACTAAAAATTAAATCGTATTTGTTATTCATAGTCTGCGGCGGGATTACAGATAATCCTCGTTGAAATAGGATAATTTTACCAGCGTAATGCCGCAACATTTAACGGTCAGCTTGTCCGCTGTTTTGGACAGGGTAACAAAAGGCAGCTTTAAAAAACCCAATAATAACACTTTCGGCAGCAGTTTTTTGCGGTATTTTGCTTTTTCTTTGGCGGAAAAACCGTTTTGCTCTAGTTCGTCCACCGTCATATCTTTGGTTTCTTTTACCGCTTGCAGGCAGGCGTAGCCGTTCTTTTGATCCGGCTCCAAATAGGCGCCTTCCGCCCATTCGTTCCACGCGTTGATGAATACAAACGGTGGGATTTCTTCTTTTAGGGTTTTAAGCGTCATTTCAACAAGAAATTTTTTGAACAGCCGTACGGAGGAATTAAGATATACGACTGCCCCTTTGTCTTTCATGCGGGCGGTATTGTCCCATTTGGGGTAGACGCATTTAAAGCGTGTATAGCCGGGATTTTTGGTCAGTACATGTTGGAAGACGTTTGTAACGTAGTCAATCAAACAGGTTTTGGGGTATTTTGTTTTATTTTTGACGGCGCATACTCTTTGGCGCGCACGGATGTTTGGGGAATTTTCCAGGGCGGCGTCGAACCCAAATTCGCCGGGAGCGGCAAATTCCAGGTGCTGAAAATACGCTAAATACAAGTCCAGCCCGTATTTTTCTTTAGCGTATTTGCGCCAGGTTTTGGCGACTTCTTTTACGTGCGGGATTTCCCGCGGGTTGTAGATAATAAGCAGGGGCTTTCCGTCGATGCGGATGTATCTTTCGTCCAAAAGATATTTGCTGGTGTCGTCTATAAATTTCTCGAAGGTGTTTTCGTCGTATGTTTGGGCGATGATAATTTCTTTGTTTCCCCCGTCCCAATTTTTGGACCAGTTGTGGTTCGCCCAGCAGAGGCAGAAAGGAATGTCTACCCCCGGGTCTTTAAGCATATTAAGCAGCGGTTTTTCCAGCAGGGTCTTGCCGTTAAACCAGTAATAGTAATACATAAACCCGGAAACCCCATTTTGTTTGGCAAGCGCGGCTTGGCGTTTCATAACGTCGGTAGTTTCCAGCGAGTAGTAGCCAAAATCGTCATGCGGGACGACGGGCTGTTCGTGCCCGTTAAACAGCGGGTAAGCGCTTTTTACGTTGGTCCATTCGGTAAATCCTTTGCCCCAAAATTTATCATTTTCCGGGATACAGTGGAACTGCGGCAAGTAATAAGCAATGTATTGAACGGGGTTTTTTGTGTTAGGCATAAAATATCCTTTGTATGAAATGGAATTAGGCGATAATACCTTTTTTATTTTTTATAACGAAAGACGGGTATGCCTAAAAACTTAATGATTCGTTGGTTATTCCTTTTTTCTTTGGAAAAAATTGTAAAATTTTTATGCATAGCAATAAAATCTTTTATTAACGCAATATCATAGCCGGAGTAACTTGAAATAAATCTATCCCAACCAGACAAACTTTCTTTATAAGGCAGATTATTCGGAACAAACAGCGCTTTTTTAAGGAACGGACTTCCCAGTTTGAGGATTTGTTTCCAGTACAGACAGGGATCTAAAGGATTAAAAAATTGTTGTTTGGTAATAAAACAATTAATTTTGGCATTATCAATCAATACATCGTAAGAGAAGCCAGCTTGTTGTAAAAGTTTAGTTAAATTCAATTCATAATTCAGCACTACATCGTATTTGGTTTGTTCTTTTTTTACATTCTTAAAAAAATTTCTAAAAACTTGGCTCTCAAACACATGTTTTTTTAATACAACAAAATAGCTTTGGATATGCTCTTTTTCCAAAAAGGTGTTTTTAGTTATACCCCAAAAGTCCACGTTTTTTTCTTCCATAGTGTCAAATATAGATTGAAGGTTAAATAGCGGGCCGAATACAGAATCGTTACACAAAATGAGGCGGTCATATTCTTGCAGTTTGTCATAACCAAGTTTATTGATTAATTCCTGCCAAGAGCCGAAATCATACTTTTCATGTCTGTAGGAATGCTTTTGTTTGACGAACGGGGCTATTTTAGTCCATTCAGTTTCATCAGTTGTGCAATCTGCCATATAGTAAATATCTGCAATTTGGGATAATTCCCGTAATAGATAGGTTACGGAAGGCTGAATTTTACCGTGGGGATTAAAACCTGCAAATAGGCAAATATTTTTCATTTATCGTTTTTATTCTTTTGAAGATTGTTTTTTTCAGACGGACAGCCGCAGACTGTAACCTCAGCCGGCACGTCTTTCGTTACCACTGTACCTGCTCCAATTATGGCGTTTTCCCCAATCGTTACGCCTGGCAGAATGGTGGCGTTTGCCCCAATGCTTGCCCCTTTTTTGATGATAACGGGTTCCAATTTCCAGTTTTTATTGCGGGATTTTGGGTAACGGTCGTTGCAAAAGGTAACATTTGGGCCGATAAAAACATCGTCTTCCACCCTCATTCCGTTCCACAGCTGCACGCCGCATTTAACGGTTACGTTATGGCCGATAATGACGTCGTTTTCAATAAAACAGTGTGAGCATATATTGCAGTTGTTTCCAATTTTTGCGCCGGATAAAACCACGCAGAACTGCCAAATGTTCGTGTTCTCGCCGATGTGCGTACTTTGCACGTCCGAAAGAGGGTGTATCATTTGGCTGCCTCTTGTAAGAAAGTTTGATAATCTCTTACATAATCAGCTTCGTCGTAATGTTCGGACGCTAACACCATTACTACGCAGTCCTGGCTGAAATTAGTAAATTCCCGCCAGATATTGTGTTTAATATGCAAGCCTTGGGCCGGATTATCCAAATGCACGGTTACGCGTTGTTTCCCATCGTCTAAAATAAAATCGCAGGAGCCGGCCAGGCAGACGATAACCTGTTCCAGCCGGCGGTGGGCGTGTTTGCCGCGCACCACGCCGGCCGCCGTATCCCAAATATAATAGACGCGTTTAATATCAAATGGGAAATCGACTCCTTTTTCCAAGGCCACCAATTTCCCTTGATGATTCCCATGTATGGGGAAATCCAGTAATTGATACATCATTTCAAATACCACTCCACGGTTTTGACGATGCCTGTGTCGAAATTTTCTTCCGCTTTCCAGCCTAATTCCGTTTCCAGCTTGGTTGCGTCGATGGCGTAGCGGCGGTCGTGCCCGGCGCGGTCTTTTACAAACGTGATGAGCGTTTTGTAGGATTTTCCGTCCGCCGCGGGGCGTTTTTGGTCTAAAATGGAGCAAATCGCGTCCACAATCTGCAAATTGTTGCGTTCGTTGCGTCCGCCGATGTTGTATGTTTCCCCCGCCTGGCCTTTTTGCCAAACGAGCGCGATGCCTTTGCAGTGGTCCAGCACGTACAGCCAGTCGCGCACGTTTTTACCGTCGCCGTATATAGGTATCGGCTGGCCGGAAAGCGCTTTGCGGATAATGGTGGGAATCAGTTTTTCGTCGTGCTGTTTGGGGCCGTAGTTGTTGGAGCAGTTGCTGGTGGTGACGTTCATCCCGTAGGTGTGATGATAGGCGCGGACGATAAAATCGCTCGACGCTTTACTGGCGGAATACGGCGAATTGGGCGCATAGGGCGTGGTTTCCGTAAACAGGCCGGTTTCTCCCAGGGTGCCGTATACTTCGTCGGTGGAAATATGGTGGAAGCGGCAATTTTCGTACCCGGGTTTTACCTGGCCGGGGGCTGTCATCCAGTGTTTGCGGGCGGCTTCCAAGAGTGTAAAAGTGCCTTCGATATTGGTTTTGATAAACGGAAGCGGGCCGGTAATGGAGTTGTCCACGTGCGATTCCGCCGCAAAGTGGAATACGCCGCGGATGTCGTGCTTGGCAAACAGTTCGTTTACCAGCGCCGCGTCGCAAATATCGCCTTTGACGAAAGTATAGCGCGGATTATTTTCGCATTCTTTTAAATTGGCTAAATTGCCCGCGTAGGTCAGTTTGTCCAAATTAATAACATTATACTGTGGGAACGCTTCTAAAAAGTACGGCACAAAGTTGGAGCCGATAAACCCGGCCCCGCCGGTAATTAAAACAGTTTCGTTAGACATTCTTCCACTCCTTGCGTCCAATGCGGGATGTTGAGGTTAAAAGCCTGTTTTATTTTGCTTTTGTCCAGTACGCTAAAAGCCGGGCGCGTTGCTTTGGTGGGATATTCACGGGTGGTAATAGGAAGCACGCAGCAGGGCGACTGGAGGTTTTTTAAGATGTAATGGGCGAAGTCGTACCAAGTGGCGGCGCCTTCGTCCGTAAAATGATAAATTTCTTTTTGGCCCGTTTTGATTTGCGGCAGTATTTTTAATACCGCCTGCGCCAAATGCGGGGCATAGGTAGGGGTGCCAAACTGGTCGGCCACTACGCGCAGTTCGTCTTTTTGCGCGCCCAGGGCCGCCATCGTTTTTAAGAAATTTTTGCCATACGGGCTGTACAGCCACGCGGTACGGATAATAACGGCTGTTGTGGCACGGGCTAATACTTCTTTTTCCCCCTCTTGTTTGGTTTTACCATATACGCCCAAGGGGTTGACGGAGGCATTTTCCGGGAGGGGCGAGTGGGCCGTGCCGTCAAATACGTAGTCGGTGGAAATATGAATAAGCGGGATATTTTGTGCGGCGGCCAAATCCGCCAGATTGGCCGGTCCTTCTGCATTGATTTTGCGGGCGAGGGCCGGTTCGTCTTCGGCTTTGTCCACATTGGTATAGGCCGCACAGTTGATAATGCCCGTCAGCGGATGCGCTGCACCAAACGTACGTACGGCTTGGGCGTTTGTAATGTCCAGTTCCGCCGCGTCCGTATAAAGGACGTTTTTCTCCCCCAACAGATCATGCAGGCAGCGTCCCAGCTGGCCGTTTGCGCCCGTGATTAAAAGCATGGGTTCTCCTTATAAGCGGCGAATAGCGGGTTATTTAAATCTTTGTCCGATAACACGGCTTTGGATAAGTCAATTTTCCAGTCGACGGCCAGTTCCGGGTCGTCGAAGCGGACTGCGCCCTCGGATTCTTTATTATAAAAATTATCGCATTTGTAGGCGAATTTGGCCGTCGGCGTAAGCACGGAAAACCCGTGCGCAAACCCGCGCGGGATAAAAAACTGTTTTTTGTTGTCGGCGGACAATTCCACTCCGAACCATTTGCCGAATGTGGGGCTGTTTTGGCGTAAATCGACGGCTACGTCCCATACCGCTCCTTCCAATACGCGCACCAGTTTGGCCTGCGCAAAGGGCGGTTTTTGAAAGTGCAGCCCGCGCAGCGTATTTTGGGAGGAATAGGATTCGTTATCCTGTACAAAGTCGGCGGTTATGCCGGCTTCTTCCCATACACGTTTATTGTATGACTCAAAAAAGTAGCCGCGATTGTCGGTAAATACACGGGGCGTAAGCACCACAAGGCCTTCAATAGGCGCTTTAAAAAAATCCATGTTTTTGATCCTCCGGAATGCTCAGTAAGTATTGGCCGTATTCGGTTGTTTTCATTTTTTCGCCGCGCGAGAGCAAATCCTGTTGGGTAAGCCAGCCGTTTTTGTAGGCGATGGCTTCCAAACAGGCTATTTTTAAGCCTTGGCGGCTTTCCAACGCTTCCACGAAAATGGAGGCTTTGATTAAATCGGAATGCGTCCCCGTGTCCAGCCAGGCCATGCCGCGGCCCATTAGCTGAACGGAGAGTTCCCCGCGTTTTAAATACCAATCGTTGACTGCGGTAATTTCCAGCTCTCCGCGGGCGGAGGGTTTTAAATTTTTGGCTACCTCTACAACGCGGTTGTCATAAAAATAAAGCCCCGTTACAGCCCAGTTTGATTTGGGGTTTTGCGGCTTTTCTTCGATAGAAAGAGCCTTTTTGTCGGCGTCAATTTCCACCACGCCGTACGCTTTGGGGTTTTTAACGTGATATGCAAACACCGTGGCGCCCGTTTTTTGTGCGGCGGCGGTTTGAACAAGGTTTTTTAAATCGCGGCCGTAAAAAATGTTGTCACCCAAAATAAGGCAGACTCTGTCCGAACCGATAAATTCTTCGCCTAAAATAAAGGCTTGGGCGAGGCCTTCCGGGCGGGGCTGTTCGATGTAGGAAAGGTTTATGCCGTATTGGGAGCCGTCGCCAAAAAGTTTTTTGTAAAGCGGTAAGTCCGCCGGGGTGGATATAATGAGGATATCCCGTATACCGGCCAGCATTAGCACGGACAGGGGATAAAAAATCATCGGTTTATCGTAAACCGGGATAAGTTGTTTGGATACGGCAAATGTTGCCGGGTACAGGCGGCTGCCTGTGCCTCCGGCCAAAATAATGCCTTTCATATTTCCTCCGCCAAGAGTGAATATATGTAAATTATACTAGATTTTCAGGATAATTGCTGTGTAAAAAACGCTCGAGGGAAAAAGCCTTTTTTCAGCAGACTTTCGACAGTTTTACTATAATAGTCCTTATGAAAAGAATTTGTTTGTTTGCGGGCTTTCACCCGCATGGGGAAGTTGCGGAATATGTGGTGCACTATATAAAAGCGTTGGCCGCGCTGGCGGACGTGTATTATATGGCGGACTGTAATATGAAGCCCGGCGAGCTGGAAAAATTATCCCCCTACGTAAAAGGGGCGTGGGCCAGCCGGCACGAAAAGTACGATTTTGGGTCTTGGCAGGAACTTGTCAACCAAATCGGCTGGGATAAACTGGCCGAATACGATGAGTGTGTTTTTTGCAACGATTCCGTTTTTGCGCCGCTTTTTCCGTTAGCGCCTATCTTTGCGGCGGCGGAGAAAGACTCCTCGCTGGACGCGTGGGGACTTAATTCGTTTGAAAGCGATTTTTTCGGTAGTTTTTTCTTTGTGTTTAAAAAGAAAGTGGTTATGTCGGGCGAATTTCAAACTTTTTTACGGAGCGTTAAAAAACAGCCCGATGTAGACGATGTTATTTGCAATTACGAAAAAAAGCTTCCCTCTATGCTGCGTGCGTGCGGTTTTTCATACCGGGTGTTTACCAATGCTCCGCAATGTGTATTTAACGAATGGAAAGATTATATTAACCGCGGATTTCCCATTTTAAAAATTGCCGTTTTTACGCGCCGGAACTTGCTTGTTGACCGTCAATGGCTGCCCGGCTGGCGGAAGTTGTTGCGGGAGAATACTTCGTATCCGGTGGAGCTGGCGGAAAAGCACTTGCGTCGCATAGGCATTAATCCGGACGGATTTGATACATTTGTTTTCCATTTAAAATCCGTTTGGTGGGCCGTTCAGCGGTGGCGGCGGAAAGGGTTCCGCGTGCATTTTTGCAAAGGAAATAAAATTATTGTGTTATTTGGCGTTACTCTATACAATAATACGGTTGAAAAATCAACAAATCCTATTCGTTCTTTTATGGATAAATAAAAAGCCCGGTCTTTAATAGGCCGGGCTTTTTTATAACGCGTTAAGATAATTTGCCGTTTTATCAAATACAATTTTTGGCGAAATAGTCGCTAAGCATTGTTTTTCCGGCGGATAACCGAGCAGGCAGCGGGTCATCCAGTGTTTGCTGATGTTCATGCATCCTCCGCAAACGGGGGCGGATATATTTATGTTGCGCGCATACGCCAAATAATCCGCTTGTGACGGGCCAAACAGCACTACGCACCGCGTTCGGGTCAGGTTGGCTAAGTGAACCATGCCGCTTTCACCGTCCACGTGCAAGAGGGCGTTGTCTAAAACGTACGGCAGATCGGCTATTTGGGTTTTGCCCACCAGGCTGATATCGGCAAAATCAAAAATTTGGCTTTTATTGCCCCCCAGCTGCACTACTTTAATATTCGGGAACGCTTCTTTAAACAAGCCTACAAACTCCCTCCAATAAGAGTGCGGCCAACAGCGGGTAGGGTGGCCTGACGAGGTGTCCGTATTCGTATTAATCCCATCGTGAATGGTAATGTATTTTTCGCCGGGAGCAAGGCCCAGTTTGTTAAGTGTTTTTGTAGCAGTTCCAGCCTGTAAATTAATTTCGGCCCGGTCGTTCTGGCCTACGTTTAGTCCCGTAAACCAGCCTAAATTTTGTACGCGTGAGCCGCCGTGGGCGACGGCAATTTTCGCCAACACTCCGTCCAAATACGGGGTATAGCGGGCAAAATCCGTAAAACAGCGTTGCACTTCAAGGCCTTGTTCCAACGCGGGCAGAAAGTGCGGGGCCAGGCGTTCAATGCGCGCGCGGTCGTAATAATCAAACATCAGTAAATGACAGCCGGAAATGACAAGGTCGTAGTCCTGCGGGCGGTAGCGGCGGTCTTGGAAGCGGTGGACTAATCCGTCCGAAAAAATCATTTGGGATACGGCTACACTGTCAAAGCAGAATGAAACTTCCGCCAGTGGGAGCGTTTCGCGCAGTTTTTTGATAAAAACGCGCGTCATCGCTACGTCCCCTATTCCCCCTTTAATGTGCACGAGTACGCGCAATACGCCGCCCTTGGGCTCCCGTTTGGGATAAAAGGCGCGTTTAACGGCTGTTTTTAAATGTTTGCGCGCCAGCGTAAACGCCATGGCCCAGCGGACGGGCGCGCTGTCGTGCGCGGCTGCGCGGACGGTTTCCCCCGCACGCAAGCCGGATAATTTAAAAGAAGAAATATTTTTGATCATCGGACTTATCTCTAAAATTATGTTATAATTCTAGCATATTTACTCTTGGCGGAGGATATAATGCAGAAAGATTATGCGGTCTTTTTCGCGACGAACCGGCGTTTCTTTTTTTCTTTAGCGGTTTGTTTGCTCAGTTTAAAGAAAAACTCTCCCAAAATATGCCAAAAAGCGGATATTTTGGTTTATCATCAAGGCTTAACGCCCGAAGATCAGGCATTTTTAAGTAAAATCCTGCCCTGTAAATTTACGGAATACCGTTTTGCGGTGGATACGGATTTTGAAAATATCAACTTCAAAAAATTTACCCAACTTACTTTTGCCCGTTACGAAATTTTTGATTTGCTTGCCCAGTATAAAAAAGTGCTGTATATGGACGTGGATATTATGGTGGGCGGCGAACTTGATGAAATTTTTGAGAAGTACGGCTCCAAAAGCGGTATCGCTATGTGCAAAGATACGCAAAAAGGCCTTACCTTAATTACCAAAAATTTTGTAAAACCCATGCCGCAGTATGATATGACCGTGCCGTGCTATAACGCAGGCGTAACGCTGTTTTGCAACAATTTAAAAGACCGCGAAAAATTGCGCATGTGGTGCTACCAAAAAACGGCCGAATGGCTGGAAAACTTGGTCTGCCCGGATCAAGGCGTCGTAAACGTGATGCTCCAGGAATTTGGTATTCCTATGGAAGTATTGCCGGACGTGTGCAACTGCCTCCCCTCTAACCCGAAATACTTGGATAAAAACCGTAAAGACGTGCTGATTTATCACTGCGCGGGCGGCGGGGTGCGGTTTTGGACGTATACCTGGAACGCCCCCTGGCAGGAGCTCTACGCCGAATATTTGGCCATGGGTGGCGAGGCGCATACGGACCCGGAACACGGCTGGCTGAAGCTGATTAAAAAATACAACTTGGGCCGTTTGGACTTTTTTGACCGCTCTCCGGACCCGAAAATGCACCCCGCGCGCTTTTTAAAGTACGCGGCGTTATGGCCGTTTAAGTATTTGGCCCGCAAAAAATAGTACGGTTATTTTGATTGAAGAATCCCCGGGTTTAGGCTCGGGGATTTTTTATGGCTGATGGTCCTTATTTAAAATTGCCAGATGCTGAATAACTGCTTTTCAGCATGACCTTTTCTACATTTTTCTGGGGCCGTACCCAGCCCTGGGGGATGACACCGAACAAAAAAGGCGGCCTGTTATAGGCCGCCTTTTTGTGTTTAAAACAACTTATTTGATTTTTTTGCCTTGTTCCAACATCAAGGTGAATGTCGTCATATCCGTTACTTCCGCAGGGCCGAAGAATTGAATCGGGCCAGGGAAGACGTACTGGTCGTTTACCGCCCAATCGGCGCGGTTTTTTGCCAGGTGTTTGAACGGTTCGCCTTTCAGTTCTACAAGGGCTTTTTTGATGACGGGTTTTTCTTTGCCTTTGCGGCGTTCGATGTTCATCATCATCGTCAGCGGGATGCCGCCGCATTCCCAGTCCTGCGCTTTTTTGGTCAGTTTGCGTACGGAAGACAGGTAGCCGGTGCATTTGTTGAGCGCCAGTACCGCCGCGTTGTAACCCAAAGCGTAGGTGTAGTTGGCGTCAAAGTTGGAGGGCACGCCGCAGCGGCCTTCGTAACCGAAGAAGTGGGTGATGGCGGAGAATTTACCGTCATATTTGCCGGATTTTTTCATTTCGGACAGCTGCGTGCGCAGCATTTCCACCAGCAGTTTTTCGGTTTCAATTAAAGACACCTGTACGTTGCCGTGCGGGTCGCGGTCCAGCATCAGCTGGGCGGCGATGCCGTCGGGCAGAGATTTCATCAAAGCGGCCAGTTTGGCAGGCAGGATGGAAAGGATAAATTCTTTCTTTTCCGCAACCGTGTTCATTTTGGCGAGTTCGGCTTCATGGTCGGCCAAAGAGTCGTTCAGCGCGCTGATGAGCTCTTTCATTTCCGGGATAAATTCAATGAGCCCTTCCGGCACCAATACCACACCAAAGTTTTTGCCGTCTTTGGCGCGTTTAGCGATAAGCTGCGCAAGGCCGTCGACCACTTGGGCCAAGGTCATCTTTTTGGCGAGCACTTCTTCGCCAATGAGTACGGCGTTGGGGTGTGTTTTAAACGCCACTTCCAAAGTAATGTGGGATGCGCTTCTGCCCATCAGGCGCACAAAGTGCCAGTATTTGCGGGCGGAGTTAACGTCGCGCAGAATGTTGCCCACGAGTTCGGCGTAAATTTTGGTGGCGGTGTCAAAACCGAAAGAGGTTTCGATTTGTTTGTTTTTAAGGTCTCCGTCAATCGTTTTCGGCACGCCGATCACGCTGACTTCCACGCCCTGCTGTTTTAAATATTCGGCGATAACGCACGCGTTGGTGTTGGAGTCATCTCCCCCCACCACTACAAGCGCGTCCATTTTGTTGGCGAGCAAATTGTCTTTGGCGGCGGCGAGCTGTTCGTCCGTTTCAATTTTGGTGCGGCCGGATTGGATAAGGTCGAAGCCGCCGGTGTTGCGGTATTCTTTCATTAAGGCCGGGGTAATTTCGATAAATTTATTTTCCACAATGCCGCTGGGGCCGCCCAAGAAACCAAAAAGTTTATTTTTGGAGTTGGCTTTTTTGAGGCCGTCCAACAAGCCGGCGATGACGTTGTGTCCGCCCGGGGCCTGTCCGCCGGAGAGCACTACGCCCACGCGCACGGCTTTTTTGCAGGCGGCGGAATTGGCGCCTTTTACAAAGGTAATTTCCGGCAGTCCGTAAGTGTTGGGGAAGATTTTTTTAACGGTCGCCTGGTCGGCCACGGATTTGGTGGCTTTGCCGGGTTTGGCTTTAACGGCGGCGGGACCTTTTTTAAGAATGTTGGGCAGCACGGGCTCAAATTTACCGCGGTGCTGTTGCAGCTGGGAACAAGCGCATTTTACGTTCTTTTTAGCGGGCATAGTACCCCTCCTGTAAAGATAAAAACCTTTAATTTATTATACAAAATCCGCGCCGTAGTCGTGCGGGCGTTTGTTAAAAAAGCTATAATTTCTACCATGAATATCAAAAATTTGTTTTGGTTTTCGCTTTTGTGCTTGTGCGGGTGGGGTGCGGCCTCACTGATTTATTTTTCTGTCGGCGGTTTTTATATAGACGTGCCCGGCGTATTGTTTACTGTTTTTTCCATCCCCGGCCAGTTGGTGCTGTTTATGCTCGGGCTGTTTGTGCTTGCGCTGCCGTGGCGGTTTGTCGGCCCGAAGGCGCTATTTGGGGCGGCCGTGTTTTGGGGAACATTTTTTACGCTTTTCTTTGCGCTTGATATTTTTGTATATACGCAGTACCGGTTTCACATCAGTATGGCGATGCTGGAGCTGTTTTTCGGCCCGGCCGGCCGGGAAATTTTTGTTTTTCCCGCCTCCACTTACGTTATGCTGGGCGTTGGAATCCTGGCGTTGGCCGGAGGCGTGTGGGGGCTTGCGCGTGCGGCTCGCCATATAAACGGCGGCAAAAAAGCTCTTATCACTGCGGGGCTTGTGCTGTTTCTCTTTTTTATGGGTTATAACGGCTTGCATGCGTGGGGCAAATTTATGCAGGTTCCGTCCATTTTGGCGCAGGTGTCTTATTTGCCGTGGGCGAACCCGATGAGCGCCAATCGCCGTTTGCGCAAAATGGGCTTTGAACCTAAAAACGAGCCTTATTCGTTGCCTAAAGCGGGTACGCTTTCCTATCCGCTTAATCCGCTTGCTTGCGCCAATGAACAAAAGCCCAATATTTTAATTATTTTGATTGACTCCTGGCGTGCGGATTCTTTTTCGAAAGAAGTAATGCCCCGTGCCTGGAAGCAGGCGGAAAAAGCGTTTAATTTTACGGACCATATCGCCGGCGGAAACGCGACGGAAGCGGGCGTATTTTCGTTATTTTATTCTTTGCCGCACGCGTATTGGGGGGCGTTTTCCAGCCAGCGTTTACCGCCTGTGTTTATCAGCCGATTGCAGGCGGACGGGTATCAGTTTGGCATTTTTGCCAGCGCGCGTTTAAACAGCCCGGAATTTAATCAAAACGTCTTTTCGTCCGTGCCGGATTTGCGCTTGTCTTCCAAAGGGGTAACAAAAGTAGAGCGTGATGAAGACATGCAGAAAGATTTTACCGCTTTTATTAAACAAATGGACAAAAATAAGCCCTTTTTCGGCTTTTTGTTCTATGACGCTCCCCACGGGCAGGAGTACCCCAAAGACGGGGAAATTTTTACTCCCACCGCCCCGCAAATGAATTATTTGATGCTGACAAAAAATACCGACCCCACTCCGTATATGAACAACTATAAAAACTCGGTGCATTTTGTAGACGGTCTTTTAGGGCAGACATTTGATTTGTTAAAAAAAGAGGGGTTGGACAAAAACACCATTGTTATTTTAACGGGTGATCATGGGCAGGAAATCAACGATACGCATAATAATTTCTGGGGTCATAACAGCAATTTTGCCCAGTGGCAGACGCATGTGCCTCTTTTGGTGTGGTGGCCCGGTAAAAACGGACAGGAAATGAATTACCGCACGTCCCATTACGATATCGTCCCTACGCTTATGCAGAATGCGCTTGCGTGCGCTAACCCGGCGGATGATTATTCTTTGGGGCAAGACTTGTTTGACGATACCCCCCGCCCGTTTGTAATGATATCCAGCTATACTAAAAAAGCCGTGCGGGAAGGCGATAAAATTTCCGTGTTGGATAACTACGGTTATTTGGAAAATTACGATGAAAACTATCAAAAAACGGAAACGGGCATCAGTCCGCAGGCGCTGTCTGCCGCGCTGAAAACATTTTCCAAGTTTTATAAGTAGTGAAATATTGGGACAAATAAAAAAACCGCTTTTACAGCGGTTTTTTTATATTTACCCCCAATAGGAATCGAACCTATATCCCCTGCTTAGAAGGCAGATGCTCTATCCATTGAGCTATGGGGGCCAAAACGATTTATTTGATACTATATTTTACAAAAAAAACATCAAACATTCAAAATTTTTGTAAAAATAATTATTTTTTTACTTTAACGTGCCGGGTTTCGGACACTGTGTCAGTGTCGGTATTGTAAATAGTCAGGGTATAATCCAACAGGTTGCCAGCATTGTCGTAGTGTTCCACCAGCGTTTGTTTATACAGGGTGCCGGGGCCGATTGTCAGGCGCGTAAAGTGTTCGCCTATGGGGTATTTGCCTTTGCTTGCGTCTTCCATGTCCACAAATTTTAACTTTCCTTTGGCGGTTTGGTATCCCCCCCACTTCTCGGGCATTAAAGAAAGGTCAAACAGTTTGTTGATATATTTTGCGCTGTCTTCCGCCAAATGAACATATAGTTTTTCTTCCCAGTCCAAAATACCCGTTTCGTTGGTGTCTTCCTGGTATGTATAAGAAGAAAATAAATCCTTTGTTTGCGTGGTGCTGGTTTTTGTGCCTTTAAACGATTCTTTCCCGCCGGAAAAGGAAATTCCGTCTTGGCAGAGGGAGTCAAAATTGCGTTTGATGCCAAGAGCGTCGTCAATTAACGTAATTACGCCGTCGGCGTCGTCGCACGTTAAGAAGGTGGTGCTGTAATCCATCACGCTTTTGCGCGTATCCACGGTGGTGTACAGTTGGTCGTTATTAATCCACTTATGTTGATCGGCCAGCCCCACGGCGTGGCCCGTTTCGTGCAGCACGGTATACAGCAAAGTGCGGTAGGAGTAGCCAAAATCTTTAAGCAGGGCGGATAAATCTTCCAGTAATTTATCCATGGTTTGATAATCGGCGTTAGGGGTATTTAAAATTTGTTCGCGCAGGGCATTAAACCGGGCAGATTTGCCAGCGGGGTTATCTTCCCAAGTGGCCGCAAACGCATGGTTTTGCCGCGCTTGGCTGGTAATCAGTACATGCGGAATGGGGTTTAACGTAAAGTAGGAGGGTATTTTTTCCAGATTATTTAATTTGGCAAAAAATACGTCCTCAAAAAAATAAGACACATCCGCCGTTTGTACAGACGTTTTAGCGGGTGGCGGGTTTAACACTTTTAAATGTTCTTTGCCGAAGCGGGAAAAATCACACGCGGGCAGGCGTGTAAGGCGCGGTGTTTGCGCCAAGGCTTTCAATACGGGGGCAAACTCTTTTTCCCTCCCCGCCTGGCGGATTAAATAAGCGGGATATACCGTCCATAATTTAATAGCCAGCCGGACGGTTTTGTCAAAATCTTCCGGGTTGGTTACATGGCGGCCGCTTTCGCTTAAATACGTACAATACGTAACCGTTTCCCCTTTGGCCAGTTTAGGGGCCATATAGCGGGGCCGGTTTACGTTATAAGATACGAGTCTGGCCATCGGTTCGGCGGCTGCTCCCGCCGCAGTGATAAGTGCAAAAGCCAACGCAATAAGTTTTTTCATAATAAGCCGCCTGTAGGATTGTTTTCCACACTATAGCCTATTTTTTTATTTCCGTCCAGGGCCATTGGGCCCAGGGTTGTGTGGGCCCAATTCCGCGCTAATTTACCGGCTAGTAAATAAATGTTACAATAGAAATATTCCAACCGGGGAGTTTTTCATGGCGCGCAATTTATCTTTTTCTTATTCTAAAATGGGCATGTATAAAGAATGCCCTCAAAAATACAAGTTCCGTTACGTCCATATGCTGCCCGAACAGCCAAAGTATTACTTTGCATTCGGTTCGGCTCTGCACGAAGTAATGGAATATATTTATAATCCCGCAAATCCCGCTTTTCCCACGCTGGCGGAATCTCTTTCGTTTTTTGAGAACCATTGGAACAAAACCTCTTTTGACCAAAAGGGCTACGCGTCCGTAGAAAAGGAACTGGCCGGATTTGCCGAAGGGCGCCGGATTATTGAAACGTATTACGCCAAGCACGCGGCGGATTTTTTCCACCCTCTTTCCGTAGAAATGAAAAGCACCCTGGATATTGACGGGTTAAATTTAATCAGTATTTTGGACCGGATTGATTATTTGGGCGACGGGAAAGTAAAAATTTTGGACTATAAAACGGGTAAAACCGTTCAGCGCGAGCCGGACCAGCTGTATATGTACCAAAAAGTGGTGGAAAATTCCCCCGCCATTAAATCCTTGGTTCAGCAAAAAGACCCGGGTGTAAAAGAACTGCGTGTGGAACAGCTTAGTTTTTATCACTTACCCACCTTGCACGAAATGACGTTTGAGCGTGCGCCGGACAAAGAAATTTTTGAGTTTTGGCAGAAAGTACTGACGGTGGCCGACAATATACGCGCGGGCAAATTTGCCCCGACCCCCGGTGAAAACCAGTGCCGCTGGTGCGACTACCGCAACATCTGCCCCGTGTTTACGGGCAAAGAATACAACGGGCCGACGGGCTATGCCGCGCGCAACGCATCGCTTACTCCGGCGTTTACGGCCGCTCCCATGCCGGAACCTAAAAGCGTGCAGGACGAACTGGGCGACAAAATCGACCGCTGCGGCGCGTTGCTGGATGAGGCTAAACAACTGCAAAAAGAAATTGTCGCCTTAATGCGTGAGCAAAATTTTGAACGCCATTTTGGCAAAAATTACAAGGCGGAACTTTCCCGTATTGAAAAATTGGAATTTACCGATAAAGCTAAAGTGGTGGAACTTTTACGCACGTTAAAGTTACTTTCCAAAGTATTGGTGCCTACGCAAAGCACGGTGGCGGGGCTGCTTTCGGACGCGTCCGTTCCGGCGGACGCCAAGGCTAAACTCCAGGCGTTTGCCGCCAAAACGGAAGACGTAAAACTGGATTTTGAAAAAGTGGAGTGAGTTTGTTTATGCCCGCCCGTAAAGACTATCGTCTTGCGTTTTCGTTAAGCGCTATCATGGCAGCCCTTGGGCTGTTTACACTGGCCCGGCTGGTGTTACTGTTATTAAACGGCGCATTTTTTGAAACGCTTGCGGCCGGAGAGCTGTTTTCCGCTTTTTTTAACGGGCTGCGTTTTGATTTTTCCATTATTATTTTGTTTATGGGTCCCGTTATTTTTCTGCTTAATTTGCCCGTAAAAAAAATATGGTATTTTAAGTTGTGGGCGGGTATTTTGTGTATTGAAATGCTGGTGTTTTTGGGCGTTCTTATAGGGGATTTAATTTATTTTCCTAAAGTAAACCGCCATTTGTCCGACGAGCTTGTTCACCTGGTAGATGATTGGGGATTTGTTGCCTCTTATGCGTTTGGGCAAGAATGGCCTTTTTTAGTGGGTTTATTGGCTGTAGCGGCGGCTGCGTGGATAGGCATCAGCCGTTTGGCGCGTTGCTATCAGGCGCGGAGCTGGCCCTGGAAAAAAGAACTGCTTTGCAGTGCTCTTATTATAATAGTCACGTTTTTGGGCATTCGCGGCCATTTAGGCGGCGGCAAAGCGCTGGGCGTGGCGGACGTATATAATTATGTTTCTTCCCCCGCCGGGGCCGCTTTAACGCTTAACGGCGTGTTTACGTCTTACCAAGTGGGAAGACGGGGTAAGATGGAGTCAGTCAACTCTTTTCCCGTTCAGCAGGCCATAGAAACGGCACAGCGTTTTCTTTTTTCCCAAGACGAACAGGCTGTTCACCCGGATTTTCCGCTTATGCGCATGCGCCAGGCCGGGCAGATGACAGCTGCCAAACAACCTAATATCCTGATTGTTATGTTGGAGGGCTGGCACCCATATTACGTGGATTCTCTTTCCGGCAATTCTTTTGGCTCCACACCCGTATTTGATAAAATCGTTCAAGACGGCGTAGTTTTTACCAACGCATATGCGGCCGGGCTTCGCAGTATGTATGGTTTTGCGGCCATTTTTGGCGGCCTGCCGCTGGTGCAGGGGCTTCCGGCGTTTGGATACGGGTTGGAGCAGTCCGCCATTTCCACCATGCCGAAACATTTTGCACAGGCCGGATACTATACGTTTTTTGCCCAAACTTCCCACCGGGATTCTTACCGCATGTGTGCGCTGGCCTCTTCTTTGGGTGCGCAGGAAAGTTACGGCTGGGAGGATATCCCCCAGCTTTTGCCTTACAACGAAACGGCCCCGTTTGGCTACGATTATGATCTTTTTATGTTTGCCGCGGACAAAATTAAACACCGCACCGAACCCAATTTTTTAGGTATGGTTTTTACCGGTATTACGCATGAACCTTTTGCGTCTACGCTGTCACGTTTTGACCGCTATCCTTACGATTCCTGGGAGCACGGCTTTTTAAATACGCTTTCTTTTGCAGATTGGTCTATCGGCGAACTGCTTAACCGCGCGCGGGAAGACGGCTGGTTTGATGATACTATTTTTATTTTTGTGGCGGACCACACTTCCGGCGGGCCGGAAGATGATTCCTTAAAAAACCGTTTCCGAATTCCGTTAGTGGTGTATGCGCCTAAACTGTTTAAGCCGCGGCGGATTGATTATGTAGTGTCGCAAATGGATATTGTACCGACGCTGTACCGTTTTGCGGGATTAAACCCCTCTTATACGGCGTTTGGAAGGGATTTATTTGACGGTTCTTCCGCGCGTGCGGCGATTGTATCAGAAGGTGTTAATATTGGCCTTATTACGGCGGACGGGGAATTGCGTCATACGGGAAAGAAGATTTTATCACAGGCCGGTGAGCCCGGTTTTAACCAAGACGGCAGTGCGGAAATGTTACTGCTGGCTTTGGATAAAGCGGCCTATATGCTGTTAAAAGAAAATCGGTGGTATCAGCCGGAAGTAAAAAAGGAGCTAAAATGACGGAAAAATATATCGCTTCGCTTGATTTGGGCACGTCCAGCTGCCGGGCTGCGGCGGTAACGCCGGGCGGGCGCATTCTCTGCCAAAAAAGCGTGCCGCTGGCCCCGGAACGCCGTGCGGCGGGACTCTCCGAATACGATACCGAAACCTTGTTTGCCTCCCAATTATCCGCTTTACATGCCGTGTTGGAGGCGGCCGGCCCGCAGAATGCGGCGGCCGTTGCCGTGGCGTCCCAGCGTTCTACCGTCGTTTTGTGGGACAAATCCTCCAGCCGGGCCGTGGCCCCCGTACTTACGTGGGAGGACGGCCGCGCCGCCCAAGAGGCCCAGGCGTGCGCCTTCTCCCAAGAAGAAATCCATGCCGTTACCGGCCTTTATAAAACGCCTTATTTTTCCGCTCCGAAAATCGCGTGGTGTTTAAAAAATTGTCCGCCCGCCCAGAAAGCCTTGCAAGCCGGAACGCTGGCAGTTGCTCCTGCAGCTTCTTATTTTATTTGGCGGCTGACGCGCGGCGCGGTGTTCTCATGTGACCCCACTTTGGCCCAGCGGACGCTTTTATTCGATGTAAACGCTAAAAACTGGAGCGGTGCGTTATGCAAGGCGTTTGGCGTGCCTGTGGAGGCTCTGCCCACTGTTTTGCCGTCCGGGGCGGATTACGGTTTTTATGAATATAAAGGGGTAAAAATTCCTATCCGCGCATGCGCGGGAGACCAGCAGGCCGCCGCTTATGCTATGGGCCTTACGCCTGGCAAATGTTCAATCAATTACGGCACAGGCGCATTTTTACTTTATAATGCCGGGCGTGAAGCCAAACGCCTGCCCGGTATTTTGACGTCTCTTTCCGTGTCGGAAGACTCCTTGGACGGCGATTTGCTGTTGGAAGGGCCCGTCAACGCGGCGGGAAGTGTATTTATGTGGTTAAATGCCTGTGGGCTTCCGCTTGAAACGGCGGAGCTGGACGGGTTAGCCCAAAAATCCGATAGGCCCGTTTGGCTGCTTCCGGCCTTGGGCGGCCTGGGCGCACCGTATTGGGATTTTTCCGTTTCGCCCGTTATTTCCGGTTTATCCCCCCTTACCAAAAAGGCCGATGTTGCGGCCGGAGCGGTGCGCGGGGTGGCGTTTTCCGTGGCGGATGTTGTATATTATTTGCGTAAATTTGGTTTGGAGTCCGCGCAAATCAGCGTTTCGGGCGGGCTTTCCCGCTTGACGTCTTTACTGCAGTTTCAGGCCGATATCTTGCAAAAAGAATTAACCGTGTTGGAAGAAAGCGAAAGCACTTTGTTGGGTGCGGCGCGCTTGGCCGCGCGGAGGCTGGGCGTTAGCACCGAATGGGCGTTTCCTCCCGTTAAACGGATGGTTTCCCCCGCTATTTTTGGCGTAGAAGCGGACAAAGAATACCAAAATTGGCGCAAATTTGTGGAGTGGTGCCAAGCCAAACCCGCCTTGTAAACATTGGTTTTATCCATTAAAAAAGCCCCGGTTATCGCCGGGGCTTTTTTGTGTTGCGGTTTTGTTTATAAAATGTCAGCCATGTTGATTTCTTGCGGTTCTACCGTAGCGGCTTTTACCGTCTGCTTGGCGGCCGCGGCGGTGTTTTTGGCGGAAGTTTTTACCGCGGCGGCTTTATTTCTGGCCGAAGTTTTAGCGGCCGTCGCTTTCGCGCGGGCCGTGTTGCGGCGTTTGGCGGCGTTATTTTTGGCGGTTGCCGCGCTTTGTTTTACCTGCGTTTTGGCGTTAGAAACGGCTTGTTTGGCTTCTGCCGCTTGTTCTTCCAGCACGGTCGGCGCGGGAACGGCTTGGCCGGTTCTTAAGGCAAATTCGCGGTCCAATTCTTCTTGGAGCGCAGCCGCTTTTTGGGCTTTTGCGGCTTCCAGCTGTTGCTGTAAGCGCAGCAGTTCGGGGTCTTCTTCCAACTGGGCGGCTTTAGCTTGGTATTCCTGTTCCAGTTGGGCGCGCAGAGCGGCGGCTTCTTGATCGGCTTTTGCTTTTGCTTCGGCGTCTTTAGCGGCCTGGAGCTGGGCTACCAGCGCGTCTTGCGCGGCCAGTTCCTGTTCCAAAGCGCGTACGTCTGCCAATTTTTGGGCTTGCAGTTGCAAGGCCTGTTGGTGGACGGTGGCTTTTTTTACGGACAGCACGCGCGCGGTGGCGGACTGCGGCAAATACTCATCCGTCAGCGTAAAAGCATTTTGCCCGGAGGTATTGGCGGCGGTTAAATCGGCCCCTTGCTGAATAAAAAACAAGGCCGTGCGGTCGTTTTTGGCTTTAATAGCGTTCATCAGCGGGGTATTATTGGCGTTATCCAAAACATTCGGGTCCGCTCCGGCGGAAAGCAACGCTTTGGCCGCGTCCGTTCCGGGCGCGTAGGCGCTGTAGGTCATGGCGGTGCGGCCTTGGTTGTCTTTTAAATTCGGATTGATTTTTTTATTTCTTAACAAAATTTGTACGCATTCCGGGCGGTCTTTGGCGGTCGCGCGCATTAAGGGCGTAACGCCGGTGTTATCCTGGGCGTTTACGTCCGCACCTAATAAAATAAGCGTGCGCAAAGCGTCCGGGCGGTTCTGTTCCACCGCGTAGAAAATAGGCGTGCGGCCGGAAAGATCCGAAATGTTTACGTCCGCTTTGCCCGTTTTGGCAAGCAGGCGGATTGTATCATCATGCCCTTCCGCCGCTGCGGCCGCCATGGGCGAAAGGCCTGTAGACGGGTTGCGGTAGGAAGCGTTGGCTCCGGCTAAAAGCAGTTGTTTTACATTGTTGTTTAGGCCGTGCTGGGCGGCGTAGATAAGCGGCGTATTGCCGGAATTATCGGGCAGGTTGACTGCTTTGTTATCAAGCGTAATTAAGCTGGCGATAAGTTTGGGATTGTCGGCCCCTACGGCGTGCAGGAGGGCGGTTTTACCCAAATCGTCTTTCGCTGTAACGTCTGCCCCGTGGGAGATTAAATAAGAAACCACCTGGTCGTTCCCGGCGGCGGCCGCGGCGATTAAAGGCGTAATGCCATAGCTGGAAATATCGTTTACGTTGGCTTTGCCGTCTTCCACCAACATTTTAATAATATCCATGTTGCCTTTTTCGGCGGCGATGGTCAGCGGGGTGATGCCTGCATAATTTTTTTCATTTACGTCCACATTGGCGTACATAAGCGTGCGGACGCGGTCCACATCGCTGATTTTAACGGCGCGCACCAAAGAGGTGTCGTAGACGTATTTAGTGGTGGCGCGCGGGCGGTTGCCTAACGTATCGCTGTGATATTTTTTTTGTTCCGCGCCAAACACGGTGCCGCGGTAAATATCGCCCGGAGTTTGGACGGCTTGCTGGGCAATTACGTCCGTGGCGGAGCGCGGTGCGCTTTCGCCTAAAACTAATCCTTCATACCCTGTGTAATAGTCGCTTCCGGTTTGGTTTTTTTGTGCGCAAAGCGGAAGAACGGCCAGCGTTAAAACAAAAACGACGCTTAATTTTTTCATAGATTTTCCTCCAATAGTTATATAATAGCAAAACGGATAAAATTTTTTATAAAAATTTTGTGGATTTTTTTTAAAAAACCGTTATAATGTAATTGTGATACAAAAAAATGATTGTTTTTACTGAAAAACGCTTGCATTTTTTTTGTTTACGATGTATGATAGGAGTATAGAGATTTTTTAATTTATCCCCCAGAACCTTTCGATTTACCCCCCGAACGGTTCTGAACAAAGCGCCGGGCACATCCCCCGGCGCTTTTTCTTTGTTCTTTTTTGATAAACAGAAACCCAAAAAATTATTTTTACTTTTTCTGACGCCAAAAAAGTCTTTTCTACTTTTTGTACCGACAAAAAGTAACAAAAAACTCGCAGGCCGGGCCCTATAAAACGCACTCTCGGCGGATGTTTTTACAACTCGCCTGCGGCTCAAACAAGTAAAAACATTTATCCGCCTTGAGGCGTTTTATAAACAGGGCTAAAGCCTGCAAAGCAACAACACTTTTTATAAGCAGGACCAATGGGTGGGTTAATAACACGGGCAAAGGCGAGCACTTTCTCTTTACCGTCATCCCCGAGTGTTTCTGTCGGGGAGCGGTTGTTTGTTGTCATCCCGGACATGGATCCGGGATCTAGTCTGTTTACTGGGGGTTTTCTTTTAATAACGACTGGATTCCCGATTACAACCTTCGGGAATGACGACGAAAAAAGAGGATGGCGGTCCCGGATTGACCGGGGTTACGGTTAGGTAAGTATGCAATAAAAAACCCGCTCCTTGCGGAGCGGGTCTTAAAGCGTTGCAAACTTCTCTTACAGAGAAATCGCGCTGACCGGGCAGGCTAACTTAATGTTAGCATAACTGCCCTGCGCTCTTCTCTGCTTACAGAAAAGTTTGCTCCGGCAGATTTGCTTCAGCTTGCATAAAAAACCCGCTCCTTGCGGAGCGGGTCTTAAAGCGTTGCAAACTTCTCTTACAGAGAAATCGCGCTCACCGGGCAGGTGCCGGCGCAAGCGCCGCATTCAATGCATTTGGTTTCGTCAATGTGTCTTTTGCCGTCCACTTCGCTGATGGCGGCTACGGGGCAGGCGGATTCGCAAGCGCCGCAGTTGATGCAAACTTCCGGGTTAACTTTGTAAGCCATAGTTTTCAGTCTCCTATATTGTGCTAAAAATTATATTTAAATTATACAAAAATTGGAGCGTTTTAGGCGTTTTCGTCGAGGAGGCCCCTTGCCAAGCGCGTGTAATAGTGCTACAATAAAAAAGTAAGGATAAACTAACTTTTATGCAAAAAGAAAATTTCCGCACTTTACACCAATTAAAACCGGGCAATACCGCCCAAATACGGGAAATCCAAACCGACGCCAAAATGGCCGAAAAACTGGCCGCTATGGGCCTGGTGCGCGGGCAGTTTGTTACGCGCCAGAAAGGTTCCAGCCCCGTCGTGGTAAATGTTTCCGGCACGGAAGTGGCCATCGGGCGCGAAACCGCCAAAAAAATTCTTGTCACTTCCAAGAAAAATACGTTTTTGTTGGCGGGAAACCCCAATGTGGGCAAGAGTCTTATTTTCTCGCGTCTTACGGGGATTGGTATTATTTCGTCCAATTTCCCCGGCACTACCGTTGGCCTTAACTATGGGCAAACGCAGTTTAACGGCGAATCGTACGATATTATCGACATTCCCGGCCTTTACCGCTTGGAAGAAGAATGGCTGATTGAAGGCAAAAAACGCAACTTGTTTAAAGAGTTGGAGTACGACTTTATCGTCTGCGTGTCGGATGCGTCGCACCTGGAGCGTAATTTGTATTTTGTGCTGGAAATTTTGTCGCTTAAAAAACCCGTTATTTTAATGCTTAATAAGTTTGACGAGGCCCAGCGAAAAGGGATTCATATTGACGTAAAAGCCCTTTCCAAAATGTTAGGTATTCCCGTCATTCCCACTGTGGCGACCACGGGCGAAGGATTAAAAGATTTGGCGGAAGAAGCCTCCCTATTGGCGAACCGTACGGAAACGCGTTCCCAGTTGGTTGTGCCGGCTTCTGCGGAAGAAAAGTGGAACATTATCGGGCGCATTATTCAAAAAGTGCAGACGGTAAAACACAAACACGCAACTTTTTGGGAAAAACTGCAAGGCTGGGCCACTACTCCCGCCACCGGTTTGCCGATTGCGTTTTTGGTATTAATCGCGTCGTTTTTTTTGGTGCGGTTTGTAGGCGAGAGCATTATTGACTTTGTAGACCCCTTCTACGAAGATTATTACGTTCCGTTTTTGGAAAATTTGTTCGGCCCGTGGAAAGACAATATCCTGGGACTCCTGCTGTTGGGTGACGGCGGCGAACATTATTTCGGATTGTTGACGGACGGACTGAAAATTGCGCTCGTTGACGTAATGTCCTACGTGCTGGCGTTTTATGCGCTTTTGGGGTTCTTGGGCGATTTGGGGTATCTCCCTCGCCTGGCGGTGCTGTTGGACGGCATTTTGCATAAAATCGGCTTGCACGGATACGGTTCTCTGCCCATTATGCTGGGCTTTGGCTGTAAAGTGCCCGCAGTAATGGGCATACGCGTATTGGAAACGCGCCGGGAGCGCATTATCGCGCTTGCGCTTATTTTGGTGCTTGCGCCGTGTATTTCCCAAACGGCTATGATAATTTCCATATTATCCCCCTACGGTCTAAAATATATGCTGATTGTGTTCGGCGCACTGTTTATTAACGGGGTATTGGCGGGGACGATTCTTAATAAGCTGATGAAAGGTGAAACGCCTGAACTGTTTATGGAAATCCCCTCCTGGCAGATTCCCCAGCTGCGGCCGCTGGCGCGCAAGCTGTGGATCCGTATGAAAGAATATCTGTGCGACGCGCTGCCGCTAATCTTAATCGGTATTTTGTTTGTAGATTTAATGCAGATGTCCGGCGTAACGGATTTTGTAACGAAGATTTCCCGCTGGCCCGTGGAAAAACTGCTCGGCCTGCCTGGCGAAACCACGCCTCTTTTGATTTTAGGGTTTTTGCGTAAAGATGTTTCTATTGCGCTGTTGGATCCGTTCCACCTTGCACCGCAGGCATTGGTGGTGGCGTGCGTGTTTATGTCTATGTATTTGCCGTGCGTGGCGACATTTTTTGTTATGCTGCGCGAAAGCGGCTGGAAAGACACCTTTAAAGTGGTTGCACTTACTCTTACGCTGGCGTTTTTGTCGGCCGGCGTATTGCGGCTGTGCTTGATGTAACTGATTTATAAGTAGCAATATAAACGCCCCGGGCTTTTTTTGCCCGAGGCGTTTTGTGTTAGTTAAAGAAATAATCCTCGCCGTCTTTAATGGCGCCGGCAGCAATACACTCCTGGGTGTTGGTAGAACTACAGGAGAATCGGCCTCTATACCGTACACTGTCATAAGCCGGGCCTCCTAAACAGACGCTGTAATTTTTTCCAATTCGGTCAGCACAGGCGATGGCACACGCGCCGACATTTCCCCCCTCATTTGCCAAACAGGCGTATTCATCAATGTAATACGAAAAATTTTTTGTGGAACAGGTGCGGGCTTTTGCGTCACACGTACCTGGAGGCGTAATGTCAAAATTCTCCATATAGAGCGTTGCATCACCCGTTGCAAGCGTGTATAATTCAGCGGCTTGTATAATACTTCTTAAGGTTGTTTTTGCTTCTGCAATGCGGCTTTTTTTCACCGCTTTGGTATACTGCGGCAGGGCGACGGCTGATAATATGCCGATAATCAGTACAACGACGAGTAATTCTATCAAGGTAAACCCTTTGTTTCTTTTTTGCATATATTTTCTCCTGATGTATCTGTTTTGGAAAAAACGCCGCAAAAAACGGCCGCTCAATGCCAAGGCTTATCAGGGCTTGACACAAAACAGCCGTAGTTCCTTGCCATATAAATGGCAAGGAACATTCAGCACAACGTAAGCCGGGTAATTAGTCCGTTTGCGTTGTGCTTAAAACGACTGCTTTTGGACCTGATAAGCTCTTTAGTTTCCTAAAGACCTCCTATTCTTCATAGGATTTCCAAAAACAGATAAAATTTGCTAAACCGATTGCGGTTTAGGGTACTGCTAAATCTTGTTAATCCGTAATGTTATAGCTGCCGTAGCGGCCAATGTCCACCGGCATGGGGATTTCCGTTCCCAGCGGGCCTTCAAAATACATAGTGCCCGTTAAATGATAGTCCAGCGTGCCGCTGCCCATGCTGATAAGCCCCAATACTTTATTGCTAAATGTAGCCATGGGTACTTTTACTTTGGCTTTGGCGTTTTTAATGGAGTTGGGCTCAATGCGGATATCCCTTAACGTAATATCTGCCATGTAATCGTCATTCACGGTCAGCTTGCCGTCAAAGCGTTTTAAGGCGGCGGCTTGTTTTTTGTTCATATTGGTAATGGCGATGACGACGTCAAAATCAAAAGACGTTAAATTATAGTTCGTCAGCTCCACGCTTTTAAGCGCAAATTTGCAGTTGGCCAGGTTCTGGGCTTCCTGTATGCTGGAGCAGGCGGTAAAAAGTAAGGCGGAAAATAAACATAAAAGCAGTTTTTTCATGGGGCCTCCGGTATTTGGGTGGTACCGCTTTTTGGCGGACATAAAATAATTGTATAATAAAATAAGCATTTTATGGAGATTTTATGAATCCTTTACAACAAAAAATTTACGATCGTTTTGTCCGTTACGCCGCAGTGGAAACCACCAGCGACCCCGCCAGCAAGTCCGTGCCCAGCACGCCGTCGCAAATTTCCTTTGCGCATATGTTGGCTTCTGAAATGAAAACCGTCGGCTTCCAGGAAGTGGAAGTGGACGAATTTGGTATTGTTACCGGCCTGCTGCCCGCCAATACGGATAAAAAAGCCCCCGTTATCGGCTTTTTGGCCCATATGGATACTGTTTGTGATTATAACGGCAAAGACGTCCGCCCTGTGCTCCATCCCAATTATGACGGCGGCACGCTGACGATTAACGCCGAAAAAAATATGTTTTTATCGCCCGAAACCGCCCCGAATTTGAAACTTTGTATAGGTGACGATATCGTTACCGCGGACGGCCATACGCTTTTAGGCGGGGACGATAAAATCGGTATTGCTGTTATTATGACGCTGGCCGAGTATTTAACTGCGCACCCTGAAATTGAACACGGTCCGTTGAAAGCGGCGTTTACCATTGACGAAGAAATCGGATCCGGCATTGGCTACTTTGACGTGGAACGCTTCGGCGCGGATTTTGCCTATACGATTGACGGTGCGAATTTGGGCGAGGTGGACTGCGGCAATTTTAATGCCGATACGGTTACCGTCCGTATTACGGGTAAATCCTGCCACCCCGGTTCGGCCAAAGGTTTTATGGCTAACCCGGTGCGTATTGCGGCGGATATCGTATCTTCCTGGCCGGAAGACAAACTGCCCGAAACCACCGACGGCGAAGACGGATTCGTATTATTTAAAGATATCGAAGGCGGTTTGGAAAGCGCTACCGTGCGCGGTATTGTGCGCGAGCACGACTTGGCCAAATTTGAAAATTTCAAAGTAATGTTGCAGGAGCTGGCCGCAGAAAAACGCAAAAAATATCCCGCCGCTAAAATTGAAGTGGAATTTAAAGAACAGTACCGCAATATGCGCGATATTTTAAAAGAACGCCCGCAGGCCATGGAGCTGTTAGAAGCAGCTTTAAAAGAAAATAAGGTAGAATACCGCTTGACGCAGGCGCGCGGCGGGACGGACGGTTCCCAGCTTTCTTTGCGCGGGCTGCCTACCCCCAACTTATTTGCCGGCTACGAAAATCCCCATGGCCCGTATGAGTGGATGAGCATGAATTGGGTGGAAAAGGCTTTCCATGTATTGGAAAGTATCGCTAAAAACGCTGTAAAATAAAATTGTTTGATAAGATGGTTTACCGCTCCGAAAGTTTTTCTTTCGGAGCGTTTTTTATTAGGCTATCGCCCGCTTTTCAGGCCGGGGAGTTTCATTGTTATTCCCGAAGGTTGTTGTCGGGAATCCCGTCCGCTTATACTTACAAAAGAGAGTCGATCCTGAAATAAATTCAGGATAAAAAACCGCTTGCGGGGATGATGGCGGCGGTTTCCGGGGCACTGCCGTTATTAAAAGGAGTAGATTCCCGCCCCCCTGCGGGCCGCCCGCCTTTGGGCATGCCAGTTATATGATTCCTTCGGGCCTGACTCACTTTTTATAAACTATTTTTCTTTTATTCCCGTTTGACAAAAGCCGCTTTTTTCTTACTCCTATATTTTCGTACTAAAATAACATTTCTTAATAGTGTAACATTAACAAATCCCCCCGCCTAGCAGGTGGCCACAACATACAAAAAAGCCCCGGATTGGATCCGGGGCTTTTAAACTGTTTTCTTTTACTTTATTACATGGCCGGGGCCGTCTGCGGCATACCTTGGGAGGCGGAATCCAACAAGTTTTTTGCGTCGGAAATCGTCGGATCCAAGGATTTCGTTACCGTGTTGTAATTAAAGCGGTAAGAAATTTTGAAGCTCTGCGGGTTCTCCGGCGGAACTTTTACCAGTACGGAGTAGTTGTCCGGGTCCACAGCGGTGGAAATATCCCACGTAATTAAGTTTTGGGCCGCAGGATGTTTGGCTTCAATAAACTCTTTAAGCGTAAAGCCGTTCACAAGCGGATAATTTTGTACTTCCGTTAAAGCCGCATCCATCGGGCTTGCTTCCGGCTGTACTTGCGTTTGCGGCAGTACGTCTTGCGGTTCGTCAAACAGCATTTCGTCCATTTGCTCTTGCTGTGCTGCTAATTGTTCCGCTTGTGCTTTATTGGAAGACAAGAGGTTAAACTGGGCCGGAATCAGGTTCATAAACGCAAGCATACCGTAAATCAGCGCGGCCAATACGAGCGTTACCAAGACACCCACTAACATTTTGGCTTTTCCGGCGGGTTTTACGTCGGCGGCCTTCATGTCGTGCTGGGCGTTGATGTCATCGTCTAATCCTTCAATTTGCAACCGTTCGGATTGGGCCGGTTCCGGTACCATGGGTACGGTTTTAATGTCCAGCGTCGCGCCGCGTTTGGTTTTAATGGTGTTTTCCAAAATCACTTGGGAAACGGTTACGTCCGAGGGGGCGTTTTCAGCGGCGGGGACGGGTGTTTCCGTTTGTTGCGTGCTGGAAACGATTTCGGTAAAAGCGTCAGCCTTTTCCGGTTCGGCGTTGGCCGCGGCCGGCGTTGCTGCTTTTTCCAAGCCGCCGAGTTCTTTGGGCAGAGCATTTCCGTCCGTCTGGGCGGGCGGTACAAAGTCCGAAATTAAGTACGTGGAGCCTTCTTTAAGTTCAATTTCCGTCAAATCGTTGGGATTTGCGACGGGCAGGGGCTGGTCGGCCGTTTGCTGGCCGATAGCGTCCAAGGAAGGAATGGCGCCCGCTTCTTCGGCAGCCGCTTGCTGTTCCTGCGGCTGTGCGGTGGTTTGGTCAATACCAAACAGCTGTTCCACCGTTTGTTCCGGCTGTGCGGCGCGTTCGGTAAACGCGTCTTTCAAATCCGCATCCGTAATAATAACGCCTTCGGGCTGTTCGGCTTTGGCGCCGGGGACGAGCTCTTGGAGCGTATCTTCTTTTTCGTCCTGGCTGTCGGCTTTCACTTCTTTTACGCCGATATCATCCAAAGACGGCATATCCGTAACCGGAGCAGGCGCGGGCTGGGCGGCAGGAGCGGCCTGCTGCGGGGCGTCTGCCGGCATTTGCGAAGCGGGTAACACTTCTTCTTTTACTTCCGGCTGTTTGGCGTCCGGCGCAATAGACAGCGCGGGAGCGTCATTTTCATTAAAATCAAGCGGTTGGACGGCTTCTTCTTTTTTGTCTTCTTCCACAGAAGAGAGCGCGGCGGCGCCCGCAGCGATAGCGGCGGCTCCGGCAGCCAGTCTTAAGGTGTTGGTCTTTTTTTCTTCTTCTCTTTCTTTAATTACCTGGTCGAGCACGTCTTCTTTCGGTTCGGCGGTCAGTTCGGAAAGGAAGGCTTCTTTGGCGGCTTCGTCCGCCGGGGCGGGTTCTTCGGCGGTTTTTAAAGCGTCGTCCAGTTTGGCGGCTTCTTGTTTTACCGCTTCGGCCTGGGCGGAAAGCTCTTGGGCTTGTGCCGGGGTGAGCAAATCTTGGAAAGTGCTTTCTTTTTCTTCTTGGGTTTGTTCAAGCGTTTTGGCGTTATATAAGGAGTCCATGGCCGAGCTGAGCACCAAGTCTTCCCCCCCGTTTGCGCCGAGGGAGGTTTCGCCGGAGGTTCCCAAGTCCACGGGGCCGAGCATATCCATATCGCCCACTTGATTCGCGCCGGCTACAATGTCTTCCGCTTTGGAAACCAGGCTGGCCGTGTTGGTGATTAACGCATCTTCGTTTACTTCGGGCGTTAAATCGTGCTGCGTAAGGGTGATGGTGTTATTGTGCGCGTCGTCTTGCGGCGGAATGTAGGCCGGAACGTCTGACGGGCGGGCCGCTTCGCGCGCTTGTTGGGCGGCGGTAACGGCTTCGTCCAATTTGGTTTGCATGCCGTCCAGTTTGCTTTGCATGCCGGAAATTTGGGCGGTAAGCGCATCCAGCTTGCCGAGTAGCAACGCGGCTAAACTTTCGTCTGCGGACGAAGAGGCGGCGGGAGCGGCCGTAACGGGCGCACTTTCTGTTTTCGCCGGTGCGGGGGCTGCCTGCGGGGCGGCCTCTTGCGCGGGCACTTGGTCAAATTCAAAAATGGAAGACGCTTTTGCCCACTCTTGGTTGCCGCCGTTGGCGGCGTCTTCGGCGCAGATCAGCGTATCCGGGGTAAAGCCTTGCAGCGTTACCAGTTTTTCTTCTTCAAAAGGACCCTCTACTTTGTCGTTAATATAGACCCAGTATCTCATACTTTTTCACCCTTAAACATAAATATAAAACGGCACGATAACAGCATAGCAAATTATGCCGTAATTTAACAATAGTTTTTATTTGCGCGCTAGGCGTTGGAATCCACGCGCGCCTGTTTATACATATTGAGCAGGTTGTCCAGCTCTTCTTTGCCGGCCTTCCGCGTCTGAATATTGGACAGCATATCCGTCATCAGTTCCAAGGAAGAGCCGTTTTCCAGCATATCCAGCACAAATTCCGAAATTCGGCGGTTATACGTGCCGTTGAGTTCCCCCACCAGCGTCCGCAAGGCAAAAATATGTTTTTCCCGGTCGGACTTCCAGAATGTGTACTGGGACAAATTCTCTTCAAAAAAGTGCAGAATTTCATCTGCAGGCTTGGTGCCTAAATAGCTTTTCATCAGTTCCGGCGCGAGCCCCTGCGTAAGCGTTTGGGCTTTTAAATCGCGCAGGTACTTGGCTTGTTTGGCGGCTTCTTCGTGGCTTAAAGAGCCTAATAATACTTTGCAGGCCAGCTCTTTATTGTCTTTAGCGTCGGCGCAGAACGGCAGCGATTGCAGAATATCGTTCATCTCCCGTTCTAACTGTACAAATGTTTTTTTACCGCCGAAGCGCTCCGCCAAATCGTATTCGTAGCCGGTGTATAAATCTTTTTTTGCAAGATTTTTGCGCAGCACTTCGCGGTCGCGCCGGACGGAAGCCTTTTGGGTGGCCGATTCAAAACTGTCGGCGGTACCGTCCACCAATACGCGCACGGCAAGGCCCAGGTTTTCCCGCGGGTCGGAGACGTGCGGCAATTTTTTAAGCACGCTTTCAAAGGTGTTGGCAATATCGGCCGGAGCCTTGGCTTTTAAATAGCGGCAGGCAATAATCATTAAATCTTCTTCCAATACGTGTCCTTGTAATAATTTGGACAGCAAGGCCGTATCCTGTGCGTCTTTAGGCGTAATATGGCACAACAAAGCGCGCGCGGTAAGCGAAGCGCATAAATGTTCGTCCGGGTTTTGTTTTAACAGCTGTTCCATTAAGCGGCGGGATTCCATTTTAAACGAAACGCTTGCGGGGCGCGTGTATAGCGCTTCCAGTTCCGCCGTCAATTTGACGGATACGCCGTATTTGTCGGCGAATTTGAACACTTCTTTGCGGTTCTGTTTGGCGTTTTTGACGGACGGGGCCAAAAGCGAATCCGCTTTTTGGAGTAAAATGTTAACGGCAAAGAGCGCTTTGTCTTTATCCGGCATATCTTCGTCCTGGACGTCTTTTAAAGCGGCGGCAAACTCTTCGTCAAAATATTTGCGGGTGGCGAAAGAGGCATATACGTCAAGCAGTTTGGAAGTGTCTTTGGCGGGCACTTCCAGCGCGGCGCAAAGTTCGGTAATAGAGGTGTGGTTATTATAAATACGCAGCTGGCGCAGGGCGGCGTTGAGGGTAATTTCGTCCAATAAAATTTTGGCGGCGGTGGTATCGGCCATTGGGGAATCGGAGCTTAAGCGGGCGGCGATATCGGCGATGTCCTGCTGAAGTTGGGGCAGCGTCTTTTTATTTTCCAGGGTATAGACTACTTTGGCGGCGTAATCGTCGTCAATACCGGGAAGCATGCTGTAAATGGTGCCCAGCATGCCGCTTCTTTTATTGGTTTTATCGCTCATAAATTCCCTCTAACAAAATTTTAAAAACGACTTGGTTAATTTATCCAGTTCCGCCGTTTTGTCCGCATTTTTTATATACGCCTGATTGGCGCGGACGTTCTCTGCCGCACAGCGTATGCAGGCTTGCAATAAGTGGCGCGCGCAGACGACGTCCGATAAAATAATAGCGGCCACGCGGTCTTTAATTTCGTCTAATTCTTTCAGTGCGCGTACGGCTGTAGCCGCCGCGTCCGCCGGAACTTTTGCCGCCTGCCAAAGCGCGTTTTGCATGGCGGATTCTCTGTCCGGGTTGTCTTTCGGCAATTTTTGGACAGTGATAAACGCCGCATAGGCTTCGCCGTCTTGTTTAACGTATATTTTTAATTCGTTTTTTAAAGCGGCAAAACATTTTAAACTGGCTTCCAGCACGGGTTTATCCGCCGGCGGCGTGGCTTTGCGTTTTAGCGTGGTGCCCACGGCCATCATGGCAAGCGCGCAGCCCATAGCTCCCGCTTGCGCGGCGGCGGCCCCGCCGCCCGGGGTCGGGTCGGACGAGGCCAACGCTTCTGTAAATTTATCGGCTGCGGTGTACCATTCCATGGGTTTATTCCTTACATAATGGTGCCGGATTCCAAATCTTCGTATTTTTTAATGCGAAGCATTTTCAAACGGTCTTCATCAATGCCGGTGCGGCTGAAAAATACGTGTTCAATCGCGCTTGCAGGCATAATGTAGCTGCCGCGTTTTACGCCTTTGGGATCGGTCTTAACGCCGAGCCATACGCAGAAGGTGGTTAAATCTTTGAAATCTTTCATTTCCAGTTCGGCCGCGGCGCGCTGGAGTTTTTGCGGTTCGCCAAATCCCCCCGTAATGGCGGCGGAGTGGAAACCGCAGTTTTTGGCGGCTACAATGTCGCGGTGAGTATCGCCGATGACGTAGACGTTTTCCGGCAGGATTTGGGTTTTAAATTTTTTCTCCGCGCGTTTAACGGCCGCCTGCAGCATTTCTTCGCGGGTGTGGCCGTCTTCCCCGTATCCGCCGACGGTGAAAAATTTGCCCAGGTTGCTGGGTTCCAGTTTAAGTTTGGCGCCTTCTTCCAGGTTGCCGGTGCCGAGGCCTAAAATAACGTCTTTTTCTTTAGAGAGAAGGGTTAAAAATTTTTCCACGCCGGGCATAATGTCGTAGCGTTTGCAGCGCACGGAGGCGTGCACTTCCTGCGGCAAAAGTTCCAGGTATTTGGCGGTCATTTTTTTCATGTCCGCGGCGGTGGGTTTTTTGCCTTTTTTAACGAGGGAGTAGACGATGGAGAAATTGTCAATATCCGTGCGTCCGGAAATGAGGGAATGTTCAAATTCGGGCTTTACGCCGTAAAGTTCTTCAATCGCTTTGGTAAGGGCGGTGCGTCCGCAGCCGCCGGCGTTGACGAGGGTGCCGTCCAAATCAAATAAAACGAGCTTTTTCATTTCTGTTCTCCTTGTTGTTTGACGATGCCGGTTACTGTGTAGGCCCCGCCTACGGCGAGAATCATCCCCAGCACTTTATATATTGAAATTGTGTCCTGCCCCAGGCAGACGGATAAAATAAACGTCATGACCGGGTAGGATAAAATAATGGCGGTGGCTTTGCCCAGGTCCATATTGCGGATAGCCCGGTACCAATACGTGTTGCCCAAAAAATAGTTTACCGCCGCGCATAAAAAGAGCATGCTCCATAAAGTAGCATTGCTTTCAAACATAAGCGGCCCTTGGAACACCGCCAAATACGCCACTAATACGGCTAAAGCGGGAATGGCAAACAGTGCGCGCGCCGCCGCAATTAACTGCGGTTCCATTTGCGCGGGCAGTTTTTTTGCAAAGATATGGCTGAGCTGGAACATCCACAAACAGCCGATAATCATGAGGTCTCCTTTTAACTGGAGCGATAAGCCCGCCTGCCACAAAAGCATACCTACGCCCAAAATAATGAGCGCGGACCCCCCCAGCTGGCGCAGGGTGGGGCGTTCTTTTAAAATGAGGTACGACATGATGAGCGAATAAATAATTTCAAACTGGTTTAAAATGGCGCCGTTGACGGGAGTTGTATAGTTAAGCGCAATCATAAACACCGTCATAGGCAGGGCTGTGCCAAAGGTGCCCATAGCCAAACATTGGGGCCATACATTTTTATCGGCCAGCATTTTCCAGTTATTATTTTTTAGCAGATAGGGCAGGAACATCAGCCCGGCCGCCGAACACGCAAGCAGTAAAAACAGCGCGGACGTAACGTACGGCACCGCCGCTTTGCCAATAACTAAATTGGCGGCGGTGGCGAACCAGGCAATCCAAACCGAGGTAACAGGCGAAATATTAAACATTATTTATATTGTACTTAATTCCGGGCGTGTATTGGAAGATTAATGTCCTTCTTTTTTTACGGTCATGCTGATCCAATATGCACCCGCAAACGTAACCGCCAGCCCAACCCCCTGATAGAGGGTAGGCGTTTCCAGGCCGAGGGCGGCGGAAATCAGCAGGGATAATACCGGGTAAGACAGATAAATCGCCGTTACTTTGCTTAAATCCAGCGCGCGGATAGCTTGGTACCACACCACCATCGCCAGGCCGTATTTTAACAGGCCCGTATAGGCCAGCACGGAAAACATCCGGGCGTTGGGCACAAGCGTAAAGTTCTCCTGCATGAAATACATGGCTGCCAGAATGACGATGAGGGCGGGCAGTGCAAACAGGTTGCGAGCCATGCCGATGACGCGGTGATCTAAATGTTTTGGCAGTTTTTTTGCAACAGTGGAACCCGCCTGCAACATCCACGTACTTCCGACGATAAGTAAATCCCCCGTCCAGCGCGGCGTGTATTGTTCTTTCACTAATATGATAAGTACGCCCAATACGATGAGTGCGCTCCCTGCCAGTTGGGCTTTACCGGGAAATTCTTTTAAGAAAATCGCCGCGAACAGAAGCGAATAAAACAGTTCGGACTGTTGTAAAATGGCCGCGTTACCCGGAGTGGTATAGTGCAGCGCGATAAGCGAAATAGTAAACGGTAAGGCCGTGCCGAATGTGCCGATGAACAGGAACTTCCAACAGGTTTTGGGGGTCAGTAATTCCCCCCACTTTTTGTTTTTGGTAATCCACGGCGTAAAATAGAGTACGCCGATAAGGGTTCCTAAAAATACAAGCAGAACGGGGCTGATTACGCCGACGGCGTATTTACCCGCCACGGGCGAAAGACCGACGATAGCCCAGCAAACCCAGGCAGCGGCTAAAGGAGAAAAAAAACGCTTATTCATATATTAAATTTTATCATTTTAAGGCGAGCGGCTAAAAGGCTTGATTTGTTTTTTTTTTTTGATAAATTAGGAATTGTTAAGTTGTTATTTCCGAGCGTTGCTATCGGGGATCTGTTGTTTGTTTTTACCGTCATACTAAATTTATTTCTGCATCCCCAACAGAGACCTTCGGGAATGACGCTTGTTTCTAGGAGGCTTATATGAAAGGTTTTACCTTAATAGAGTTGTTGGTTGTTGTCCTTATCATCAGTATTTTAGCGGCGGGGGCTCTTCCTCAATATGAACTGGCTGTAGAAAAAAGCCGCCTTTCTAAAGCACTGTTAACATTTAATGCATTGGAAAGAGCAGAAAAAGTGTTCGATTTGGCTAATGGACAATATACGCGCTATTTAGACCAGTTGGATATCCAAATGCCGGGCATTGGGCGTGATATAGGATACGGGCAAAATAACTGGAGAACAAGTGATTATTATTTTTGGGTTGATGTGGTAAATGACGTTTTTAGAGCGCGGGCCATCCCAGAAAAAAGTAAAAAATATATTCTGGTAATGGATTTAAATAAGGGTGAAAAGAAAATCTATTGTACGGAATATGGTAATTCTGTTTGGCCGGTCACTCCTGTTCCTGCCGGGAAATTGCCTGAGATTTGCCGTAAATTGGGCGCTGATACGAATGGATTGTTAAATGTATAAAAGTTTTTGGGGAGCGGCAAATCAGGGTTATATCAATAAAAAACCGGACTTTCGTCCGGTTTTTAACTTATTGAGGACTCGGCCACAAGTCGCCTCGTTGACCCTCGGCGCTCGCGGCCCCGCCTCGCCATACTCGCCTTTCGCTTCGCTCAAACTCGTATAAGCCTCCGGCTTTCTCGTCCCTACGCAGGCAAAGCCGTTTGCCTGCTCTCTGCATAAATAAAAAAAACCGGACGTCTGTCCGGTTTTTAAATTTATTGCGCAGAGAGGGCGAATAATAATACTAAACAAATATCCCCGAAAGATTAAAAAAATAGGATAATTTCGTCGTAAAAAACTATTTTTACTTTACTCCAAATTCCGCCAAAATAGATTTATTTTTGTTTAAAGTTACTACAATTTTTACTACAGTAATTTTGCAATAAATAACTTATTTTAATTTATAATCTGCATATTTGCTATACTTTCCTATATGACAGGGCAACCTAAAATTGTAGTGTCAAAAAATAAGGGTGGATTTTTTTAACATTTTTTATTATACTAATCTTATCAGCCCCCCTCAGGCCTACTAACAGTGCCCAAACAGAGGGGGCAAACATTTTTATATGCATGATTCTTTAAAAGAACCAACTTCTTTCCAAAAACAAATAGATATTTTAACCGAACGGGGATTAGACATCTCTGATGAGGCGTATGCTATTTCTGTATTAGAACATAAGAATTATTATCGCTTGCGTGCTTATTCTATTGAGTTTGAAGAACAAAAAGATAAGTTTTTCAAAGGAACTACTTTTGAGCAGATAGAACAACTGTATAATTTTGACCGATTATTACGGGCGCTGTGTATGCAAGCCACCGCTACTATAGAAATATCTTTAAGAACTCAATTTGCTTACCAATCTTCTCATGCAACTAATTCTCCCATACCGCATGAGAACGATTCTCTTTTTGGCGGTCTTTTTAAAGGATTTGAATCTTATGCAGAATTTAAAAAGAATAAAATTCATGGGATGTTATTATCTTCAACGGAGCGTTTTATTTTACATCATCGGTATAATTATCCCAATTTTCCAATAATCCCCATTTGGGCTGTGGTAGAAGTAATCACTTTTTCTACGCTTGTGAGTTTATACAACCACATTAATAAATCTATTCAAAATAGAATTAGAAATACATATAAGGTTCCCTCTGTGGGTATTTTGGGAAACTGGTTGCATTTATGTTGTGTTGTTCGCAATACTTGTGCTCATCACTCAGCCTTATGGTTAAAGAGTTTCCCAAATATCATACTTCCAAAAAATAAAAAAGCAAATAAACGGGCAAGTTTATGGGAAATTGTTTTAGTTCTGTATTCTTTATTAGGGCATATATCAATAAAAGAAGCCGCGGCTTTTAAAGAACATATCATAACCCTTATAGATGAAACTAATACAAAGCTTCCTTGTATTAATCTGCTCGCTAAAATGGGATTTCCTAATGATTGGAAAGAAAAATTTATTCCCTATTGTTGATTTTTTTCCTGTTTCCCCCACCCCGGCACGGCCGGCCGTCCAGTTGACAGATAGTTTCACTAAAATAGCGGCTAAATTCCGCGTAGGGGCACTTCACTCGCATATCTCCTTATAAGACACCAAAGCCCGCAAATTTTGCAGGTTTAGGCCCTCCAGCCCGGGGTCCGTATAATCAAAGCGCACCCGGCACACGGCCGCGCTACTTTTTATCCGCGCCGCCGCGCAGCCGCTCAAGGCACTCGTCGCGCTGTAAATCAGAATTATTCCGAATAATGCTATCCACTTTTTCACGTTCCAAAGCCTCCTTTTCTGCTTGCTCCAAAGCGGCTGATTTCCTCGCCAGTTTGGAAGCCAGGGCGGCGATAATCCACACCGCCCCGGCCGATAACACCACTTGCACAATGGCCGCCCACATTATTAGGCGTCCTTTTGGGCGGGTTCTTCGGTTTTGCCTTTGCCTGCAAAGCTCCCGTCCGGGTTGCATAAAGACAGCGCGGCCAGCACTTTAATAATCTTGGCCAAAACCGCGTCGTCCTTCTGCGTCGGGGTCAGTTTGACAATAATCGTCGCCGCCGTAATCAATGCCCCGATAACGCCCAGCACGTCGCTCCAATGTTCTGCACACCATCTAATCATTTCACTCATGTTTGTTCTCCTTTATTTAATTTCCAGCCAAATTTCGGGTTCGCCGGCGCGCGGGCCTTTTTCGCTCCCCTCCGTCAGCTTTTCCATAAGCCGCGCAAGGGTGGCCCGGCTGGCAACCAGCCGCCCTTTTACTTGGTTGAACCCCACCAAAAGGCACCCCTCGGTATCGGCGGCGCAGTTGCCGGCGTGAATCCGCACGCCCGAAAACCCCGGCACGTCCAGCACCAAAGGAAGTACGCACTTAAAGCGCGGGCTTTCGGTCAGCACTACCCGGTAACGCCCGGGCGGGACAGCCGTCTGCCCCGGCACCTTTTCACCCGCCGGGCGGACGCAGTCCTCCAGCACATCGCAAAAGTATTTTCCGGCCAGTTCCAACCGGCCGATGGTATAGGCGGGCCCTTTGAAAATACGCTTAATTTTTATTTGCATTAGTTTCCCCCTCCATGTCGATTTAACACAAAGCCTTTTATTTGTTTGACGTCGTCAAGTACGATATCGATTTTGACGCCGCTTTCAGTCAAAATACGTTCGTGGGCCGATACCTTTTCTTCCAGCCTATCTACCCGCGGAGGAAGACCATACATTGTGGCGAACCACATAATCACGCCGCCAACAAGCCCGGCCAACACCAGCCACTCTTTCATTTTTTCCGGGGTCATGCTTCCTCCTCCTCCGCGCCGGGCAAGGGCAGGGCAGTTGTTTCCGCGTCCATGGCGCCGCCGAGTACGTCTTCTTCCGTGTAGGCTGAAATAGCGTACACAAAGGTTTTTCCGCCGGGGGCCGTACGTCTAAAACCCGTTGCTTTTTCGTCTTTTGTGATATAAATTTTGCATAACTGACTTTGGTTTAGCACACCGTCCACGCGGTTAGAGTTATAATACCCCGTATACGTACCAGTCGTTTTATTGCCAAACAGATAAAACACATAGGAACTGCTGCTAGAGCCAGAAAACATGGTTTGTTCCACGGCGGGCATATACTTGAGGGACGCGTCCCATGTTACTTGTTTGGCGGCCGGGTCCAGGGTAAATGCGGGTAAAAACGGCAGCAGTTCAATTTTAAATTTACCGTCGTCTTCCCACACGCGCACGGCGGAATTTAAGCATAATCCTGCGTTCATGTACGAGTTGTACTTTTTAGGAACAACAGGTATATCGGCCGAGCCGAACAGCGTCATATCCGGGTTGTAAACGTACAGGCGTACGGTTACAAAATTTAAGTTTGCCGAATTTTCCAGCTGCGTAACTTTAAATAATTTTCCTGCTTCGCGCAAAGGTAAAAGGTTCGTCATTTGTGCGGTGTCAAAACATCCCTCCCACGTCCACGCGCCGTCCGCAATTTGGTAGTACAGGCGTACGCCCCAGGTGTAACTTTGATACGATCCGCAAATAACGCCGGAAGAATCGTCCGTTTCCAACAGTTCGCAAAAATCCATTATATAAGAATGACTTTTGTTTATTTGCGCACTTAAAACAGTTTCGCCCGTTTGCACGTTTACGGCCGCCATTTTGCCGTAGCTGGAGTTTTCCGGGTCTTTTATCAAGTAGGTTATAAAACGGCCGCCGGAGGTAATGTTTAAGCCGAACCCGCCGTAATAGGCGGAACTATCCAAAGCGTATTCCAACGCTACGGGTTTATAAAGGGAAACGGTTTTTTCTTCGGCGTCAATTTTATAAACATTTACGCTGTCGTTGGCGGAGGCGACGGCTGCGTATTGCTGTTTTTTGTCAAACTTTAACTGTCCGTTTTTGTTCCAGGTACAGGGCACAACGGCCGTTGCGGCGTTTAAAAACTGGTCAAACGTATCGTAATCACCGTCGGGGATGTAGTGCAGTTTGTTGTCGGCCCACAGTATTTTGTCGCCGTTTGACAGCGTTTTAAACGCAAAATTATTATAAGGGCTTTGCACGGTTACTGATTGGTATTTATACCCCACGGGTCCTTTGAGCACCTCCACGCTGTCTTCTACCACCAGCCCGCCGACCTTATCCGCCATTTGGGCCAATGTTTCGCTCGGGGCGGTGGGCACGCCTTTTTCGGTCAAACGCTGGGCAAGCAGGTTTTTACCCAGCGAAGTCGCCAGCGTCAGTTCCGCTAGCGCTCCCTCCTCGTTCAGCGCGGCCACGGCCTGGGCCACCTGGGAAACGGTCGCGCTTTTGGCTTCTGCCGCGCCGGCTTGCGCTACGGCCAGTTTATCGCTGGCGGCCAAAGCCGAAGCGGGGTTTAATTCTGTAATTTGTTTTGTGGTTGCCATAATTATTTCTCCTAGAGTAAAACTGCTTTGACGTCTTTTACTTTCATCCAGCCGGGCGTAACTTTTAATTCCCCGGGGTTTAGATCCGGCATATCGGGCTTGTTTTGCCATTCTTCCACGCTCCAGCCGGAATCGGAGGGAGATGTTACGGTGTAGGCGTCTTTTCGTCCGTCCCACACTATTTGGCCGTTTTGGCAGTAGGCCAGTTTCGCCATATCAATACCGCCGCGCCAAACGTAACTGGAGGAATTGTTGTATCCGTCGCCGCCAAAATGGTAAGGGGTTGGGCGCCATTCTGTATAATTGCCGTTGGTGTTTTTCATATTTGTAAACGCCGTCCAGTCCAGTGCGGCCGCGCCGCTTACCACGTCATCTAAATTTGCGGTGTTGTCATCGGGGGCCACGGCAAGGGCAAAATAGCCGGAACTCCCCCCTCCGGGGAACAGTTTAATCCAATAGCGGCCGCCTTCTTCCAGGATGTAATCGGTCGGATAGGTATATCCTCCCGCATAAAAAAACAATTTGGCGGAAGTATCCATACACAGCCGCACGTCGGAATTGGAATAATACGAAGCGATTGTTTGGCGCGCATAGCGTACATCTTTAGCGAGTACGTTTATAAAAACCGCGTCGCACGAAGACGGTGCGTATACGGCCTGGATAAACCGCTGCGTACTAAACCCCCGGTAGATTTTATTTTTGACGGGCGCGCCGTTAGAGTGGTCTATCAGCGTGTAAACTGTTCCGTTGACGGACAGCGTAACCCGCGCGTTTTGTTTTTGCAGGATGATTTTGTTCCACCCCTCCGTCAAGGCGGCCTTGGGTGCCCATTTCCAAACGGGGGCTTTTTCCCACAAGAATTTAAACGCCAAGGTTTCCCCCTCGCTTTTTACAGCCACTGCGCCGGGCAGCGTAAGCAGGTAAACGGTTCCCGTTTCCACGGCGTCTTTATGCACGTCAAACGCAAGTCTAAAATCCGCAAGCCCAATGGCCGCGCCGCTTAAAGCGTCCGTTATCACTTGCGGCGTGTTTAAATACGAAACGGCCGTTTTATCGTCCGCGCCAAACCGCACGCCGGGGCCGGCCCATAAATAGGCGTTGTTATCCGGCACGTTCAGCACGAGGCGGCCGTTAAAATAACCGCGCGAATACTCTTTGCCGTTTAAACAAACGATGTTGTATTTTTTTCCGTTAATAATTAAACTCATTCGTCATCCTCCTCCACCAAAGAAAGTTCATTCTCCGGCTTTACGGCCAAAGCCTCCCATTCTTCTTTGGTGTAACCTTTTACGGTAATAAACCCGCCGTTGTGTTTAATCAGCCCCTCCAGGGAATTGGCGGCCACAATCCAGGGGAACTCGCGCGCGTGGGCGGGCTCGGTTTCGGTGCCGGAAAAATGTTCACCCAGGCTTGCGCTGTTTAATTTTAAGGTGGTTAAAAAGTCCCAATCCTCATGCCCGCCGTGTTTATCGCCGCCGGGTATTGCTTCAAAAGCGCCTTGGGCATCCCATATGCGGCCCGTGTAAAACTGCCCTGTAATCGGGCGCATTTTATCGGTATGCGCGCCGGGGGCTCCGTCCTCACGCACGGCCCCGATAAAGCGGGAATACGTGGGCAGGCGCAGGGTATCGGCGGCTTCGTTCAGCACGTAGAAGGGGCAGAGCTTTTTGGCCGAAAGCATATTTGTATACTCGCTGGCGGAGATTTGGCGTTCCGGGTGGGCTTTTACAAAGTTCAAAAGTGCCGGCCACGTTTGGGAAACTTTAGCCAGCACGGCCCCCGTCCAGCCGGGAACTGCGCCGGGGTTGTCTTTGGCAAGCGCGCTTTGGGAATAATAAATTTCGCCCACGGGCTTGGGGATAAAACTGCCCGCGCTGTCTTTGGCTTCTTGGGCGGATGCGGCGGCGGCTGCGGCCTGTGCTTGGGCATTTTCGGCGGCCAATGCGGCGGCCTGGGCCACTTCGCCGCCGGGCATAGTCAGCGTATCGCCCCACATAAATACTACCGCGTCGCCGGAGTTTAACGGGCTGTTAAATATAATGGTGTCGCCCCAGTCGTCGCCGTTTTGGGCGAGGGTTGGGTTGACGGTTTCCATATAGTCATAATCAAGCCCGCGGCGTTTTAAAAGTCCGTTTACAAACACTTTAAGCGTCATTCCGTCGGCCTTATAACTGCCGTAGAGTTTGAATGTTTGCAAATCGCCCGTATAGTCCAGCGCGGCGGTGCCTGCGGTGTAGTATTCCACGCTGGAATATAATTTTTCGGCCTGTTCGTAGGCTTCCACTGCGGCGGCGATAGCCTTTTGGGCTTCGGCTTTGGCCTCTTCTGCGGTGTTTTTTATATCGCCGTACAGTTCGCGCATTTGGGCCACCAAATCCTCTACGCTTACGCCGTCCGGGTTTTCGTCTATCCCTACGGTAACGGTGCGGGTGAGGCGTTCTTGCACTTCTTGTGCGAGCATCGTCAGTTTGTCCAGGCTTTTTTCCAGCGTTTCTTTTTGCAGGACGTTCTGCTGTATTAAGTCGTTTAACTGGGTGGCCGGGGTTTCTCGGTAAAGCGTAATTTTAAACCCCTCGGCAAGCGGCGGCCGCCCCGTGTGTTCGGCCGGGTAGATTACATAGTCTTTGTTTGGGGCAACGGTAAACTCCCCCGCGCGCGGCGTCATTTGTGCGCCGTCCGGGGTGGTAACGGTCAAACGCAGGTGTTCGCTTTCCAGCAGGCTAAACGGCACGTCAAAGCGGCGGTTTTGTCCGTCGCCCAGGTACGTCATTTTTACTAACGGGTTTGATACGGTCATATATGCTCCTTATTTTTTCTTTTTGCGGGTTCTTTCTTTTTCCCCCGTTACTTTGTTTGCGCGGTTTTGGGTGTAGCCGATAACTTTCATCGCCCCTTTTACGGGCTTGCCCGTTACCGCGTCATACAAGCCGGAAATCTGCGTTTTAATTTGCTTGGTGCCGAATCCGGAGAACTGCCCCATTTCCGCCGCCGCGTCCAGCCAGTCGCCCAGGTCCGCGTCGCCGGAATTAAAGTTTTTTACCAATTTGTTAAACGTGCGGTACATATCGGCCACGCCGGGCAGTTCATAAGCGCGCAGGCCGGTCAGTTTTCCGTCCTCGCACAAACTGCGCAAATTGTTAAACAAAAGTTCGGCCGCGTCGTCGCCAAAGGGTACGGCGCCGAGGGTCTGTTCCACCGGGCTGGCGGCCAGCCGCCACCAGTCGTCTTTGCGGTCATCGTCGTCGGCCGCAAACCACCCCAAGGACAAAAGCGTATACAGCGCGGGCTGAACCACGGCGTACATAAACACTTTTTTCGCCATATCTTTTTCGCCGATGTATCCGTTTACATAATCCACGTACGCGTCGTAGAGTTTGCGCGCGTACTGCATTTGTTGGTTTCTAAACGCCCACGCGGCCCGCCAAAACAGATTTCCGCCGTCCAGCTGCGCTTCGTTTAGCGTGCTTTTTAAGTTGGCCTGTTGGGCGCGCACGGTAGCCAGTTCAAAGGCTTCGCGGGCGCGCTCGCGGGAATAGCCTTTTTCTTTTATCAGCCAGTCCGCGTAGGGCTTGCCGCCAAACGCCAGGGCAAACATATCGCCCAAACGCACGTTGACGGTAATGGCGTTAGTCAGCGTGTTTATTTTATCGGCGGTACCGAACATTTCGTCTTGGGCGAGTGCGCGCCCCAGCGTTTCGTTCATACCGCCTTCTTCGTAGCGCGTTACCAGGTAGGGCGAAAATTCCCGCATAAACCGCAGTGTTTCGCGCGGGTGCAAAAGTGCGTCTTTAAATCCGGCGGTCCAGTCGGCCACGGGCATATTTTCGGTGTAGTTAAACGCGGAGGCGAACTGCTTAATCGCCACAATGGGTTTTAGGCCGATTGCGCTTTTTACCCAGTTGTTAAACAGGAACTCCATTTTTTCAAAGAACTGCTTTTTTTCCGCGCTTCTTGCGCCGGGGCCGTTTAGGTCAATCATTTTAATCAGGTGTTCGTAAATATCGCGCCCGTCTTTTTTGCCGAATTTTTCTTCCAGCGCGCGCGCCATTTGCTCATCGCGGAAAATGCGCCGCAGTTTGCCGGCGGATTCCGCGCCGTAAATATATTCGGCGTTGCGGCTGATTTCGCTCATCAGCAGGGAAACGGGGTTGACGGGCTTTTCCACGGCTGAAACGGTCTGCACGCGGGCTTTAATCGCGCTGGGCGCGGCGTTGTTTGCCAGCATTTCGCGCAAATAATCCAGCCCGCCCGTTAATCGTTCGGTACGGTTGGGGAAGTAATTTTCCACCCGCCCCAGCGTAAACCCGCGCTCGCGCTTATGCACTTCGTTCATTTGTTCGTAGGTGCTTTGGGCGATTTGCATTAAAGCCGCCGCCGCTTTTTTATCTTGGGCGGTAATCGGCGCAAACAGGGTTTCGTACTGCTCCTGACGGTAAGCCCTCATCAGGCGCGCGCGGTTTAACGGGTTTTGGTCTTGGATGTAAAAAAACAGCAGTTCCAATTTGGTAATCGTCTGCAAAAACGGTTTCTTCTGCCGCTCGGTTAAAAGTTCCGCCGGGCCTTCGGGTATTTTCCCGTAGTTTTGCAGGGTATACGTTTCGCTTTGCAGTTCGTTGATTTTTTTAATGTAATCGTTCCCGTTTTTTAATCCGTACGCTTCGCCGACGCGCTCCACCACTTTTTGGCGCAGGGCGCGCACGTGGTTTTGCATTTGTATTTGGTTCTGCTCCAGGGATAACGCGTCCATAAACTTAATTTTTTCTTTGCCCATTTGGCCGTTTACTTCGGCGTCCACTTCTATTTCGCCGAACAGCGTGTTTAAAATGCTTTGCCAGTTAGCCAGCTTTTTAATATACAGCACTGCGCCCTTTGGCATTTTTTGTTTTTCAAGTCCGTCCAGTAAGCGTTCTCTCCAAATATCCTCGCGGGTATTGCGCAGGAATTTTTCCAGCCGCACTTCATCGCGCCCGGCCTTTTGGATTTCCCTCATTTGCCCGTACACGTCTTTTACTTCGGCGGGGGTCATCGTTTCCGGCGCGGCTTTAAGTTGCAAAAGTTTATTTTGCAGGATTTGGGTTTTGCTTAACGCTTCGTCGTAATTTTGGTTTTCCACGGCGCGGGCGTAACTGTCCCGGGCGGTTTCTTTGTCCAGCGTAACAATGCGGTGGGCCGCTTTTAAAAACGCCTGGGCGGCCGGGGAATACTTGGCCGTGCGCAAACTGCCGCTTTTTTCAAACAGCGGCGTTTTTACGATTTCTTCAATTTTTCCCGCTATGTAGTTTTTGTAATTGTTGTCTACATATTGCCGGGCCGATTCCAGCGTTTTAACGATTAGTTCCGGGGCGTTCTTGTTGCGGTAGCGGATGTTGTTAAACTCGCGCAGGAGCATACTTTTTTGCGGCCCTTTCAAGCCCTCAATGCTGCCCAGGGCTTTTTCAAAGGCTTTGTAGTAGCGGTTGCGCAGCTGTTCGTCCAAAATCTGCTCGGCTTTCCACACGTTTATTTTGCGCTGTTTGTCGCTCACGGCGGCGGGCGCGTTCCATTCCTGTGGGGTGAGGCCGCTTTTGTGGGGCGCAATAAGCCCTCCGCGCTCAATGGCGGCAAAGGCCCAGGCGGCGTTGGCGTCGGTTTTTTTATTGATGTCGGCCAAATCTTTTAAAAGTTCCACGCGGCGCGCGTCCCAGTCCTGTGCGGGCGGAGCCAGGCGGCCGGCCTCGGCCTTTCCGGCTTCGGTGTTGCCGTAGGCTTCTTCCATAACCAAAAACGCGCGGTCAGCCGCTTTGTAAATTTCTTCTACGGTTTTGGCTCTATTTAATTCGTCGCGCACGGCGGTCAGTTTATTTTTGGCCGGGGCCTTGAAAATATCATTATTTTTAGTTATACTATCATTATCCTTCGGTACAGCCCTTGTTATGGACAAGGTGTCAATTCCGGGGGTATTATTGGCCCCTTTCGCAGCCCTTGTTATGGACAAGGTGTCTCCTCCGATTGGGGCTTCTTTTATTTCGGAGTAGAAGTAAAATTTCTTGCCTTGCCTGTCCTGCGCAATATCCACTTGTACAGTTTTAATCTTGCCGTCCAAATCCACCGCACCTTGAACATAATAGAATCCCACAACTCCGCCCGTATGGTTAGGGGTGTCTTGCATTTTGCCGTCGTTTAACAGAATACCGTTATCCACCACTGCTTTTACGGCCGGGAGCAGTTTTATTTTTTCGGTTTCTTTCGTTTTTCCCAATACTTCGCGCGCGCTGGAAACGGGGTAAGATATTTCGCCCAAGTCTTTGCGTTTGCTCGTTAAAGGGGCCAATGCGTTTTTGAACCACTCCAGCACGGCGGGCTTACTGGTTTTTACGTCTTTTGTAAGCCCCGGTATTTCCGTTCCAGTCAGTTTTATTACGGGTTGTGCGTCGGGCGGCAGTTCATTTTTAAGTTTTCCATTTTGTTCCCTCGCCGCCGGCACAAACAAATTACGTCTTTCCAGTTCGTCCAGCACGGCTTTTTTTAAGCCTTGCGCTTTGCGCAGGTTTTCCAGTTTCGCTTTTTGGGTTTTGTCTTTGCGGCGTTCGTCTGCGCTTCCCCGCTTGGCGTCATCCACGCGGCCGAAACTTTCTTCCTGTGCCAAAAACGCTTCGCTTTCGCGCAGGTTGGCAAGTTCCTCAAATTTTTCTTGGATAAAATCCAAATCGCTTTTTTCCACCGCGCGGTAGCCCTGTTGTTTAAGCGCGTCCAGGCTTTCCAGCAGTTTTTCGTAATTTTTGTAATCCGCGCCGATAGCGTCCTCGGCCATATTTACGGCTTCCCGGTACGCGTCGTGCAGTTCCACGCGTTCGCGGTCTTCCAGTTTATAAACGGGTTCCCCGGCCAAGGCGCGTTCAATCAGTTCGCACGCTTCTTGGTCGCGCGCGCTGGCTTCCTCATACGTCTGCACGTCCGCGTCTTCCATATAGCCGTGTTTCACCAGCCAGTCGGCGGGCTTGTCGCCCACGCCGGTGGCCTTGTCGTACACACGGGCGTTTTTATAGGCTTCTTTGTCAATTTGGCCGGAGTTGGCGTACTGTGCGCCGTAGCGGCGCAAATCGGTCAGCAGGGTGCGTTTGGGCAGGGCCGGGGCGGGCTTCTTTAAAATGCCGACAAAATCCCGCAGGGCGGCCAAATCCACGCCGTCCAAGTCTTTTATGTCCAGTTTGTCTTGCTTAATTTTTTCCAGCGTAGCCCGGATGCGTCCGTAGTCTTTTTTATTGGCCTGGTAAAACTCCACGGTTTTTTGCGCGTCGTTTCGTTCTGCGGCCAGCATATCGGCGTAGGCTTCGCGCGCGGCGGCGGAAAGTTTGCTTATGTCCGCGCCGTTGTATACGTGAATAATCCACGCGCGGAACTTTTCAAACACGCTTTTTAAATACGGCGCCGGGGCTTTGCCCTCTTTCAAAAACTGTTCAAACCCTTGGGCGAATTTTTCCTGTTGCGCGCGGCTGTATACGCCGCCGCGCGGTTGGCCCAGCCACGCGTCTAAATGCTTGCGCTGGGCGGCGTATTCTTCCATTCCGTACACGTGTTCAAAAGCGGCCAAATAGACGTGGGCCATTTCGTGCACAAACGTGCTTTTGTCGGCGGCCTGTCCGGCGGTAATCACGGCGCGGATAAACCCGTCTTTAGACGTGATTACGGTTTTCCCGCGTTCGTCTTGGTTAAACTCCGTCCCCTTGATTTTTTGGACAATATCCGCTAAACTGTATTTAGCAGACTTGCCAACGAATTCCCCGCCGTCCTTGTTTAAGGACGGGAGCCGTGAATTAAAAATAAATGGGTATGGCGCGTTGGAGGTCTGTTCTTTTTTTATCCAAGTGTCTATTCCTTTTTCAGTTCCTTTAAATCCCGTAGTAATCAACGCGTATTTGTTTTGTATTTCTACCGCTACTCCATAAAATCCGTTATCCGTTTGTGTTTTTAACAAAACGGGAATGCCGTCAAACCTGGGCTTTGCTGAGATAGTGGCTGCAACAATGTTTCCGCCTAATGATTTATTAATATCAATCCAGTCTTGCAATGAATTTTTGTGGTTGCTGTTGTCATGTTTAATAGTATCGGCGGGCAGACGTACCTCAAATCCTCCTATGTCAAAGGCATGATACGATTTGTCATTTGCCGGCGCACTCAAAGAATAGTTATAAAATTGCTCTAAATTTTCCGCTTTGTTTCTATACATCGCCGCCGCCTGGGCAAAAGTCCGCTCGCCGTTGTCCTTACCCAAGTCATCATTCCCGAGGGTTTCTGTCGGGAATCTGTCGTTTTCTTTATTTCTGTATTTGTCCAATTTGCTATTGACAAAACCCTTTATTTCATCTATACTAACTATGGACGGGGCGTATTGGCTACCAGCAGTGGTAGAGTGACGAAACCCCGTCTTTTTTTCTTCCTCTGTTTGGTAGTCGTACATTTGCATATCGGCCAGGCTGTCTTGTTTTACCACAAACATAGCCAAATAATTTTTACCTTTATAACTAAACGCCGCAGCGTAGCGTTTAATTATGCGGCCCTCTACTCCTTTTAAATCTGCGTGTTCATATACTAACTGCGCTGTAGGGAAAATTTCCGGAGCCAAAGCCGTAAGTTCTTTCGCTACGGCATAAGCCGCCCGGCGGGTATTGCCGTCTGCATTTTCGGAATTTAATTTATTTTTTGTGGCCGAAATTTGGGTATGCAATATTTTTTTGGCTGAATTATGCGAGAGGATAAATTTTTCCCCGTTATTGTTTAATGTTAAACGGCCTTTTTTGCCAAAAATGTTTTCCAGTACGGCTTTTTTGCTTTGCGCGGTATCGGTGTGGATAATATCCGGCGCGGCATACTCTTTACGCGTGATAGGTTGCAAATTGAGGTTTTCCTGCAATTTGACGGGGTTTCCGTTTTTATCATAAATAGAATTACGGTCCGCTTCCACGGCTTCTTGGTTAAGCATTTTCCCGCGTTCGCCCTGGTTAAACTCCCGGCCCTTGATTTTTTGGACAATATCCGCTAAACTATTGATATTAGGATTGCCCATAAACACCGGCTTATTGTCAGGCGTATGGGAACCTTCAATAGAAGAACGACTAGGAAATTTGCCCGGCGACTTTTGCAAGTCGTGAGGCCGTGAACCAAAAACAAACGGGTACGGCGTCCTAGCGTTCTTTTCTTTTTGTATCCAGGCGTTAATCCCTTTATCTGTACTCTTAAAAGCCGTATTCAAAATAATTCTGCCCGTTGGCAGTACGGTAATTTCCGCGCCAAATTCCCCGTTAAGATTAAGCAAAATATCCGCCCCAACCCCATATTGCGGTTTGGTAACAAAAAAATCTTTTACGCTATCCATTTGCCCCAGGGCTTGTTCCCACATCTCGGCGGTCATTTCGGGGTGTTTTTTATCGTGCAAAATGGTGTCGCTGGGGATGTCCACTTCCAACCCGTTTTTGGTGGTATGGGTATAGTACGATTGTTTTTTACCCGCGTTGTTTTGGGCCGCCTCGTAGAATTTGGCAAACTCTTTGTGCGGGCTTTTATACATTGCGGCCGCTTGCGCAAAAGACCGCGCGCCGTTGTCCTTACCCAAGTCATCATTCCCGAGGGTTTCTGTCGGGAATCCGTCGTTATCAAAACCCGTCATGCCGAGAGGTTTCTGCTCGGCATCTCCCGCTTTTATGCCATTGTCGTTTTCCGCCGTTAATCCGGCCCGGTACGCGTTTAACTCGCCCAGCATTTCTTGGTACGAAGCCATTTTGCTGGTTTTGTAAAACGCTTCCTGCTCCTCTGCGCTCATCTTCTGCATTTCCCCGATAAAGCGTATTTTGGCGTCGCTTTCGCTTAACTCTTGGTTAAACGAAATATCCAGGCTTTTTTCGGCCAGTTCCGGGGTAAGGCCCAAATGGGCGGCCTGCATTTGGGTAATGTTGCGCTCCACGGCCGCACCCAAAGCGGCTTCTTCCTCGGCAAGTCCCTGGGCTTTAAATTTGTTTTTTGCGCGGGTTTCTATTTCGTCATAAGCCTTGGCAAAATCTTGTTTTTTTGTTTGGCTTACGGCGTCGGCGAAGGCTTTTGGGTCGCGGTCTTGGGCGGTAAGCGGGCTGTTGATTTCGCCGCTTACGCTTTGAATGGTGTCATCCAGCAATTCCCGTCCGACGGCTTCCAACGCGGTTTCGTGCGCCAGTTTTTGGGCGGCGGGTTCGGGTACGCCCTCTTGCACCAAACGCTGTTTTACGTTTCCGGCATACTTAGCAAAGTGTACCGCTCCGCCCACGCCGCCGGCCCCCGCGCCCAGCGGAAACGCCAACAGGCCCGCATACAGGGCTTCTTGTATAATTTCGTGCACGGTTTTTTCTTGCGCGCCGCCAAGGTTCATAATAACGTCGCTGCCGATGTTTTGCCCGGCTTCCTGTACGCCCTCCAATACGCCGCCCTGCGCCGCGCCCAATGCGCCCGCCAGGGTTATTTGCGTGCGGGGGCTTTTGCCTTTTGCTCTTTCCAAGATACGTGCGGCCGTTTTGCCCAGTACGCCTTTTGTAAAAAGTAATTTGTTTAAAACGCCTTCGCCCACCATTTCGGTGGCTGTAATCCAGGCCGCGTTGCTTTTAGCCAGCAGGTAGGCCTTACCGGGGTTAATCCCGGCGGCGATGGCTTGCTCGTAACTGGCCTGTCCCTCCATTACGCCGAAAAGGGGGGCCACCAAACCGGGGTTGCGGCAAACGGCCAGCGCGCCGACGCTAAACAAGAAACTTGTCGCCCCGGCGCCAAAATCATATATAAAACCGTCTTTTTCGGTTTTATCCAGCCCGGCGCGTTTGGTAAAAAGGTCGGTGATATTTTTTACTTTTGCGTTGAATTCGTCTATCTTTTTCTGTTGGGCGGGCAAGGCGTCCAGGCGTTCTTTCACGGTTTGCACGTTTACGGGGCCAAGCAGAGAAAAAGCGTCTTTGTATTGCCGCAGAATTTTTTCCTGCATACGCGCCGGCGCGGGCAAATGGGCCAGGTCTTTATCAATTTGCTCGTTTGCTTTTTGCCGGGTAGCCGTATCTTGGCCGAAAACGGTGGGAAGCGTACCCAATGCGTCTTTGAGTGTTCCGGCGGCCAACTGGCGGACGGAGTTAACGCCGGCATAGCCCATACCGCGCCCAAAGGATGTTTTGGCGAACGCCTCGGCGGCGTAGCCGCCGGGCAGTACGTTGCCTGCCGCCGCCGTCAGCGCGTGTGCGGCCGTCTGCCCCAACGCTTTTTTAGCCGTTTCTTCAGCCGGCGCGCCCAAATCCGCCAGGGCGAAGTAATTGGTTTTCGGCTTATGCAAAACTTGCGTATCGGCGGCGTATAAAATTTCGTCGGCGCGTTTTAAATCCGTTACTACGGGTATTTGGTATTTGTCCAGCCATACGGTTTTTTGTTCTTCGTTTTGCATATTAGTCCTCGTAATAAATGTCTACAATTTCATCGCCGTTCTTTTTTACGCGTACGCGCCCGCCGTTCCATTCCCCGGCCTGATAGGCTTTTACGGCGTTTTGCAGTGCGGACGCGCCGGCGGGTTTGGCTACGTTTTCCCCTTGCGTAAGGGCCAAAATACGGTTGTTGTACAGGGCCGCGTCGGCCACTCCGGCGGGCACGCCGTATTTAGCGGCGGCGTAGCGCACGCGCACATCGGTCAGCAGTTTGTCAAAATGGGCTTGCTGGGTTTTGTAACTTTGTTCTAAATCCAAATTGCGTTCACGGGCCAGGGCCAGGGCGTCTTCGTACATTCCGGCCAAGTCTTCCACGGCTAGTTCTCCGCCGTCCGGCGCGCCGGCCAATTTGTTTATGCCGCCTTGCAAAAATTCGTCGCCGGAAGTGGAAAACCACGAACTTTCCGGCTTTGTCATAATACGGTAGCCCAGTGCGCGGCGCAGCTCATCCAAATTGCTTTGCGCCTTTTTTGCGTCTTCCTGGGTAAACGCGCCGGAAACAATTTGCGCGCGCAGTTTGGCGGTTTCCTGCGCCAAGGCGGAGGGCGAATCTAAATCCTTGTTGTACACTTTGTAGCCGTCGTCCTGGCCTCCTATTTCAAAAGCGTCAAAGGCCGTTTGGCTGGCGGCAAAGTTGGCCCGCTTCTGCTGGCCGGGGGTGCCGTCCGGGTCGTCCAGCATTTTTTGTGCCCAGTCCAAATACGTTTTTAATTCCTTGGCGGAAACCGTCAGCCCCGTATCCGCCTGGAACCGCTGTTGGAAAGCGTACAGATTGTTGCCTGCTCCTTTTATTTCGGCTTGTAGGGCGTTTGGGTCTTTTGCCAGCTGTATGATTGCGCGCTGGTAGAGCAAGTCGTCCCCTTTCACCGCACTGCTTCCGGCGCGTGCCGCGTCTTTTTGGGCGGCTTCTTCGGCATGCGTAACGTACCAGTTGAGTTTGTTCCAGTCGGCGGGTAAAAGGTCTTTTTTAAGGTTTGTCAGCATTCCTTTGGCGGCGGACAGATTGCCGTTAAAAACCGCGCCTTGCACGGCGGCCGTCATATTGGCGTTAGCCAGGGCGTAGCGGTTTAGTTTTTGTTCTTCGGCGGATAATCCTTTACCTTGGGCGTTCTCGTCCGAAATTTTATAAACCGCGTCCAAATGCGCGCGCATATCCTGCGGGCGGGTAATGGCCCCGGCTGCCCCCGCCGCCGTGTCAAAATAGGCTTGTGCGGCGCGGTCCGCGCTTTTGCGTTCTTCGGTTAATTGGTGGCGCACGGTGCGGTCGTAGCGGTCTTGGAAGCCGCGCGAAAAAGCCGTGTTCAAATAATCGTACTCGTCCTGCGTTTTCGCCATAGCCAGGTATTTTTCTTTAATCTGCGCGCCTTTTTCGTAATACGTTTTAGCCACGGACGAAGCGTTGTCCAACTGTTTGGCAAGGAGGCCCTCTTCTATTTGGTTGCCGTTTTCGTCCAGTTTGCCGTTTAACAGTTCGTCGTTTTCGCGCTCGTAGCCAAGCATAGCGTCGGATAAACGCTTGGCGGACTGGCGTTTTTCCCTGCGCTCTTGCGCCTTGGCGGCGGTTTGGGCCCACTCCTGGCCGATTTTCTGCACCGTTTCGGCGGCGATTTGGGCGGATTTGTTTTCAAACGCGGCGGCGTTGGGGCCGCTTACGCCAGCTCCGGCGGCGCGCGGAGCCTGCAGCGTTACTCTGTTCTTATATTCCGGCACCACAATAGACATACGTTAATCCCCCAAATTTCTTTTATATCCGGCGGCGGAGGCCGCCGCCAACAGCGAACCGCTCCCGCGCGTTTTAATGGTGCTTAAATAACCCATACGTTTTTTGCGCTGCTCGCTTTCGGCCGTCATTTCTGCGGTATTGTCCGCCGTCGCTTCCACTCCTTTACGCTCGGCGATTGCCTTGGCCTCGGCGTTGGCGCGTTCCTGTTCCCGCGCGGCTTCTTCGGCGGCTTCGGCCGGGGCGTCCATAGCGTCTTTAAGTTCATTTCCGGCCAAATACGTAAGGCCGCCAGGCAGCCCGCCGCCTAAAAACGCGGCCGTGCCTAAAATTTCTTTATTGTGTTTGGTTACCCATTTTTTTGCTTTTTTAAATGTTTTACTTGCCCAGCTCATAATGTGCCTCCTGTTGTTGCTTGTCGTCATGCCGAGGGGTTGTAACTCGGCATCTCCCGCTTTTATTTTTTAAGCCGTTCCGACCGAAGGTTCCCCCCCCGCCCGTCCCGACCGAAGGTTTCTGTCGGGGATCTACTCCGCTTTTTTATTTTTACTTTTTACCGTCAAAATAACTGCTCGCCACTTGGCTGGAACCCGTCAAAATACTGCCGTACAAGGCCATTTTTGCGGCGGCCTTGGCCTGTTTTTTTGCAATACGCGTTTGGTTGGCCTGGTGGCGCAAGTCGGCGGCCTGCGCGTCCGCGCCGCGGCGCGTTTCCAAAGCGGCCAGTTCCGCGTTGTAGCGGATTAAATCTTCGTCTTCGCGCTGGGCCCGCTCGCTGGCGGACAGTACGTCCTGCGCCGAGCCGGACGAAATATCCATACCCTGCGCGGCCATAGCGGCCAGTTGGGAGCCTTTCACTTCCTCCCCCTGTTTGCGTAAAGCGTGCACCTGGCTGGCGGCTTCTTGGGTTTGGTAGTCCGCCTGCCGTTCGCCCGTTTTTTGTGCGATTTCGGCGTTTGTTTCGTAGGCGGCGGCCTGCGCGTCGTATAATTTGTTTTGGCTTTTAGAGCCCCAGTAACTAAGCACGCTGGAGCCGATACTGCTTGCGGCCTGGATAATCGCCGCTATGGGAACTGCCATAAAACCTCCTTATTTTTGGTTAATCTTATCCTCTGTTTTTTGCTGTTCGGCGCGGAGTCGTTCAAAGTATTCTTCTCGCATTTGCAAATAGGCCTTTGGGTCTGTTTCCATTAAATTGTCAAACAACATCAGCCCTATGGAACGCTGCCCCTCCGTAAACGCGGCGGCGTTTGGGTCGCCGGGGATAAACCCGTGGCGGAAAGTTTGGCAGGCGTTTATAATGCGGAATACAAACGCGCGAAATTCGCGCGAGCCGAGCATTTTTTTTAGTTCGTACTTTTCTTTTTTTGTCATATTTAGTTACTCCCAATAAAATTTCCTTGACAAAGTGTAAACACTTGTTTACAATATCCATATGAAAGAAATCGTTTTCTTTACCATAAACGGCAAAAGCCCTTTTATAGAGTGGCGCGACAGTTTAGACCGTTTAACCGCTTCCCGTGTCCGCTCTGCCATTAATAGAATGGAACACGGTAATTTTGGGGACTGGAAAATCATTTCCCCCGGCCTGTGCGAAATGCGGCTGTTTTTCGCTGGCGGCCTGCGCATTTACTATACGGAGCGCAACGGCCAAATTATTATTCTTTTATGCGGCGGCGATAAAAAAACGCAATCCAAAGACATCGCCAAAGCCAAACGCTATTTAACCCTGTTAGGAGGTTCTTATGACTAAAAAACCCAAAATCTCGTTTCTTACTTTAGAAGAAGTTGACCGTGAGTTTTTTGAAAACAAACCCGAAAACATCCGCTCGTTCTTAAACGTCGCCATAGAAGAATACATGGCCGACGGCGACAAAGCGGCGTTTATGGACGCACTGGCCGTTGTGGCCAAATATGCGGGCATAAGCAAAGTGGCCGGAAAAAGCGGCCTTACCCGCCAGGGCATTTACAAAGCGGTTCGCCCGGGTGCGCGTCCGGCGTTTACTACCGTGCTGGACATTTTGCACGGGGCCGGGTTTAGCCTTAAAGTCGTCAAAGGCTGATTTTTTTCAAAGAGCATACGGGGCGGGCAACCGCCCCGTTTTTTATCTACATTCCTTTTCTAAAGTCCATTTCCTGGGCGCTGGCCCCGGCGGCGGCCACGCCTTGGGCAAGTTCCACACTGGCGGCGGCGTCCTGCAGCTGTTGCTGTTTGGCGGCTTCCTGGGCGCGGTTTGCCCGCAGGGAGGCCACGGTTTCTTCTTCGGCCAACAGTTCTACGGAAGACAGTTTTTCAGCGGCCGTCTTCATCATTTTGTCGGCGTCCAGCCAGTCCAGCGCGTCGGCTTTAATCTGCGCAAGCTGGGCGGCAAAGTTGATTAACTGCTGCATGGAATACGTGCCGCTTTCTTTCTGCGCTTCTTGGAAAATGGAGTTAAACGTAATTTTGATTTCGCGCCCCTGTAAGGTTTCCGGCGGGATTAAATCGTCGTAATCGCCGTTGTCCTCGTTAATTTGGTCCACCAGTTCAATAAGCGGCTCGTAGCACTCGTGGTTTAAGCGTTCCAACACGGGGCCGAAAATCATCATTTTTTCGCGCATTTTTTGGGCGACTTCGGTGGCGGTGCGGCCGGTTTTATCGTCTTGCGCAAGCATTAAAAACACGTCGCAGAAGAACTGGCTGCGCAGCATATTTTTAACTTTGCTGACAAGCAGTTCCGCCTTTGAAATATCCATTTGCGCCTGATATACGGGCGTTAAGCCGCTACTTACGGACTGGCTTTTAAAACTGATTCCGCCTGGTTCCAGGTTGATGTTTCCCTGCATACCCGCGTCGGCCTGCAAAGGCGGTTTAATCCCCAGTTCCACGGCCACGTATTCGTCTTGGGTTACTCTTTGTAAACTTTTAAGCGCGCCCAGCACGGTTGCGCCGGGGCCGAAGCCCCAAACGGAATTGTAGTGCTTCACATCCCAGCGCGGGCAAATAACGGGGAAGCGTTTGTATCCGCTTTCACGCAAAAAAGTATCGTGTCCGCCCGTCCACCATACGGATCGGAACGGCATATTATTCCCGTCCGCCCGGCCTACCCGGGCGTTGCGGTTGGGTTCTATTAAATGGTGTACGGCGATGCGTTCCGTCGCCCCGGCGGCGGACTGGGCTCTCTCGCGGATAACGGCGGGTACGGCGTTGCCGAAGTGGGCCGCCATTTCGCCGGGCGTCATATAGACGGTGTGGGCGAAAGTGTCAATTTTGTCCGACGCTCCCAGCCCCAAATACGTTTCGCCAATGGTAAAAGGCACGGTGCGGATGCCGGTTACGGGGTCTGCCTCCACCATAAACACGTATGTTCCCACGGCGGGCAGTTCGTAGTACATTTTGAGAAGCGTCAAATACACGTTGCCTTTGTGCAGGCGGTATTCAATGCGTTCTTTGCGTTTTTTAAGATACTCGGCTTCTTCGGGTGTTTCTCCCCATACGCCTTTGTCGGTGCCCAGCGCAAACCACTCGCGCGACGGGTTTGTCATACCGCTCATCATGGCGGCGGCCAGCCAGGTCAAAAATTGGTTAGGGTCGCAGTCCAGCAGTTTTAAATAGTCCAAATTAACCGGGTCGTTTGGTTTTTCGTCAAAACTTCCGGCGGTGGGAAGCAGGTAATCCCGCAGTTCTTTCCAAAGGGGCCAATGGCGTTTGGCTTCTTCTCTTACAGCGTCAAAACGTCTTTTTATTTCCGTAGGTATCATAAAATAATCTCCTGTTGTTTGCCCTTCCGGCCGAATGTTTCCCAATTTGTCATCCCCGAATGTTTTTATCGGGCATCCGTCGTTATTAATAGTCGTCATGCCGAGGGGTTGTAACTCGGCATCTCCCGCTTATTAATCCGTTGTCGTTGCCGTTTGCCGTTCTGTCGGCCTTTGTTGCCGTTGCCGTTTATCCCGCCTTTTTGCTACTTTTTCTGGTGTCAGAAAAAGAAGAATAAATCTTTTTGTTTACTTTTCACTGCCGCAAAAAGTAATATCAACCTTTTAACTCCATTATTAACTTGGTAATCTTAAACGGCCACGGGCCGCTTTGCGTTACGCGCACTTGCAGCCCGCGCGCGCTGGCCGATTCCACGGTCTGTTCCATTTCCCCGGTGAATAATTCCCCGTCTTGGGAGTAGTTCATCGGGTCCAACGGGCCTCCGGCCGCGCCGCACTGTCCGCCCTTGCTGTTTTCAAGCCCGGCCAAAAGGCGCGTCAGGCGCAGTTTCCCCGTCCACTCGCCGCTTTGGCCTTGCAGGGCGGCGGGCAGGCTGACGAAATCAAACGCATAATCAAGCCCAACTAGCACGGTTTTTGCCGCCTGGGGCAGGTTTAGCGCGCCGCCGGTAACCGTAAAATGTCCCCAGTCTTCGCCGTCCGCCAGTACGCGCACGGCTTGCCCCTCCAAATGTTCAAGTCCGTCCAGTTCGCTTTGCGGCGCGTCAAAAGTAAATTGTTTGGCTGCGTCCAAATATACTTGTGCGCTTACATTGGCACCTTGCACGCGGGGCGCAAACTTTTCAATGCGCCGCGTTCCAAAGCGGTTGACGGCCAGCATTACCACGCTTTCCCGTTCCCCCGGTATAACGCACACGTCTTCTACATTTCCGGCGGTTTGGATATGCGTCCAAGCCAGCAAATTGTGCACGCGCTCATAAGCCAGCGCAAGGAGGGTTCCGTCATCCAGCACCACCCACAGCACGCCCTGGGGGGCGGGCTGATAATCCCAGGCCACAATTTGTTTGCCCTCAAACAAGTGCGGGGCCAGGGCGCAGAGGTCGTCTGCTTGCCAGTTGTCGGTGGAGTAGTCGTACTGCAAATCGCGTATGCGGCCGCCCAAGAGTTGCACGAACAGCACCCGGTTGCCGATTATTACCGGGCGCAGGGGGGCTGCGCCGTAGTTGCTCTGCTTTAAAAAACCGCTTGCTTTGGGGGTCAGCACGTCGGCGGAGGAAACAAATTCCCCTCCGTCTGTAAGAAGCACCAGTTTTTGCATACTCACGGCGGCGACGGCGTTGTTTAAACCGCCGTCTTTTACGTTGGCGGAAATGGCGTCGTCGTCGGTAACGGTCAAAGAAACTTCAAAGTTGTTAAAATCGTCTATTTTGCTTGTCCACACTTTGCCTTCGCCGGGCCATATCAAACGGCCCTGGTGCATAGTTACCACGTGCGGCCAGCCTTTTTTGCCGCCCCAGGCGGGCGCAAAGTATTTCATTTCCACGCCCGCATAAACAATACTGCTAGCCCCGGCATTAATGGCGGACACTTCCGCCGCAAACGCCGTCATGGCTCCAGCCTTCGCACCGTCGCCGCCCGCGTCCCGACCGAGGGTTTCTATCGGGAATCCGTCGTTACCGTTTTCCCGGCTGTTATCCTCTTCTTGCGCACGTAAAGAAATGCCTACTCCGTCCGCCGCCACCGCCGGGAAATTTAACGTAACGGCGAGCGAAGCGTCTTTGGGGGCGGACGCTTCAGCCGCCAGTTTCCACCCCGTAGACGCGTTGTATACGTACACGCTGACAAGGGTATCTTCCTGCGCCAGTCCGCCCGCCACGCTGACGGACGAAACCAACTTGCGCGCGCCGAACAAACGTCCCAGTTTCGGGCCGTCCGCATATTTGTAAACAGGCACGCGCGCAAAACTCTCCGCCGTCCCGTCAAAGGCTTTATAGGCGTTTTGGCTTTCTTCGCAGGCGGATCCGTCTTCATTTACCACCGTACCCGTAAAACCGGGCGAGTCAAAGAACGCCTCCCCCTCCGGGGCGTGGTTGGCGGTCATCGCGGGTGCGGTGTAGGCCTCATAGGCCACGTTTCCGGCGACGCTTGCCTGCAGTGCATCCGGGAGGTTGGTTAATTGGACAACCGCGCTTTGGGCGTTTTTATAGGCCCGCACCACGCCGAAAATGTTGTATGTAAACAAATTGGTGCGAAAAGTTAAATAACAGGTGCCGGAGCTCCACCCCGTGCAGTTTAAACGCAGCAGTTTAATTTGGCCCGAAATTTCGCCCGAGGCGTTGATGTTGGCCCCGGTTCCCGCTTCTTTATAAACGGAAGAATAAGAGCGGTAGTTTTTCCAGGAGTGTCCGTCTTCGCTGTATTCCAGTTTTACGGTCCCCGTCCACGAGCCGGACGAATTTAACTGCCAGCTCCCGCAGCACGGGAATACGTTTTCCAACAGCGTCGCGGCGGTAGCGGCGGAGGATTGTTCAAAGTTAAAGCTGGCGGCTTCAAAATCCCGTTCCAGTTTAAAGTAACTGCCTACATCTTCGGGCGTAAACTGCAAGCCGGATAAATGCGTCAGCAGCAGTGTTCCGTCATCCTCACGGCTTAAAGCGGCGCGGTCGCCGGCGTCAATTTCAAACGGGCCGTTTTTGTTTGTGTAATTTTCAAGCCGCCAGTCGTCGTCGGCGTAACGGGTGAGCATTTTGGGGGCGTAGCCCGGCACGCCCAAAAACAGTACGTCCGCGCTCTGCACGTATTGCAGGCGGGCCAAGTCTTCTATTTGGTAAGGGGACGGCACTTCGTACGGCTGGCCGTTTGCGGTTACATATCCCTCCGGGCGCAGAAAGCGGATATATTTGTCGCCAAATTCCAGCGTGAAACGCTCTTTGACGGAAAACACGAATTTTGCAAAATAAACGCGTTTATCCGTAAGTTTACACGTTTCCACGTGCAGCATACCGGGGCGTTTTAAAAGTGCGCCGCGCGTATCCACCAGTGCATTTTGGCCGCGCGCAAAGGCGGAGTCGTGTTTTTCCAAATCACTGCGTCCGTAGAGCCCGGCGCTTACTTCGCCGCCGGCAAAAGAGTATTGTGTTTTAACAATGTTCATATTTCCGCCTTTATTGATAAACTGTCCCGCCCGAGGGTTCCCCCACTCCCGTCCCGGCCGAATGTTTCCCCAATTTGTCATCCCCGAATGTTTTTATCGGGCATCCGTCATTATTAAAGTCGTCATGCCGAGGGGTTGTAACTCGGCATCTCCCGCCTTTTTGCCGTTGCCGTTATTTAAAACTGTCCCGACCGAATGTTTCTGTCGGGGATCCGTCGTTATTAATAGTCGTCATGCCGAGGTGTTGTAACTCGGCATCTCCCGCTTATTAATCCGTTGTCGTTGTCGTTTGCTGTTGCCGTTTGCCGTTTCTGTCGTCCTTTGCCTTTGCCGTCATTCCGGCCATGGAGCCGGAATCCAGTCTGTTTATTAGGTCGTTTCCTTGAATAAGGAATAGATGCTGAAACAAGTTCAGCATGACGTTTTCATTCCCCGCCCGCTCACGGTACGGGCGGGGTTCAAACCGTTAGTTTGCGCCCAGCTGCGGGCCAAACGCCACGTGTGCGCTTACCGTGCCGGAGGTAAACGTACCCGCCGGGGTAATTTTCAAACGCGCAAAGCGTTTTACCGCATACGGGATGTGCACCTGCAGCATGGGTGCGGCGTCCAAGTCCGCGGGGAAGGTACCCACGGTTTTGGCGTCGGTCATCGCTTCGTCGTCGGCGGTTTCCACGGCCACGGTAAGGCCCGTGCCGCCGGCCAAGTTCGCGCCGTGCAACACAATCACGCACGACGGGGCGGATACGTTGTTGCCCAGTTCCACCACGTCCGACGTAACGGCCGTGGAAGTAATTTCTTTTTTATTTAAAAATTCCAGTGCTTTATCTAAAATCATAAGTTCTCCTAGGTTTTCCCCGGCTTATTGTTCACAAACCGGGGAACATTGGTTTATTTGACGAGGGCTTCGTCGTTGGTAATCGCTTCGCAGGTATGAACCGGGATTTGGCTCATACGCAGTTCCTGGATACCGCTTTGGGCTTCGGCCAGGGTCAAGTGGACGTTGCCTTTTTCATAGAGGCCCTGTTCCAGCGCGGTAAGGATTTCGCTGTTGGCGTAGAACACGGGCTTGCAGTCGGTAAGCGACGGCAGCAAGCGTTTGGCCTTAATCATCAGCTTCATCAGTTTGGCCGGGTCCAGGTTGGTGGAGTCAATGTTGCAAATGCGCACCACGTAACGCCAGTCGCGCACGCACAGCCCGGTGCGCAGTTTAAAGCGCGTTACCTGGGCTTCGTAGGTGTTGCCGTTTTCATCTTTCCAGTCCTGCACGCCCCTGTCCGATTTTTCCAGCCCGGCCTTGGAGCCTTCGGGGTAAATGGCAAACACTTTCCCTTCGCCGTGTCCCACGAGCCAAATGGAAGAATTCTGCTTGTCTTTGGAGGACCCGGCGCTGATTACGTTTTTAGCGGATCCCGCGCCGGAGAGTTTACCATAGCGCACGGAAAGCCCGTTAAAAGCGGCGGCGTTTTCACCCATATCGCCGTAAAACAGCGTGCTGGCCCACTTTTGGCTCATTTTTTCCAAAAGGCCGTCGGCTTCGCCCAACAAAAATTTGGCTTTGTCGCGGGCCATATCCAGTTCCGCCGTATCCACGGCGGACACGGTTTCCAGCATACCGGTTTCGTCGCGCACCTGTTGGGTTTCGGTTTTGGCCTGCGGTACGCCGTAGTTCAGTTTGCGCCAGCCGATTTCGGGGTATCCGGTGCGGATGGTGCTTTTGTGGCCGGTTTTGTCGTTGCATTCTTCCCAGGCCAAATCTTTGATGATTTCGTTTTTTTGCGCCAGCACTTCCGCCACGGGGGCGACGTCGCCTTTTGGGTCAAGCCGGCTCATTAAGTCCATTAACGTCAAGTTGTTCATAAATTCTCCTTACTTGTATTGCGGGAACATACGGTGCGCCAAATCTTTCGGTGCTTCCGAACCCGCACGGCCGGTAATCACGCGGTCTTCGCCAAACGCTCTACCGACGGCCTCAAAGGTAGCCACTACGGCGGGGTGATTGCCTAACCCCGTTTCATCCATAAGTTGTTTAAACTCGTCCGTAGCAAAAGTTCTTACGGCGCGGGCCACGTCCGCTTCGCGCTTGGCGCGTACGGCCGGGTCCTTGCCCCAAGACTCCAGCACCTTGAGTTTGTTTTCTTCGGCCTGACGTTTGACGAACGCGCGTACTTCTTTGTCCAGTTCGTCGGCTACGCGGCCGGATTTAACGGCGTCAAATTTGGCCTGCCAGGCCAAAATGGCGTTTCTGTCTTTTGGGCTTAACGCGGCGGTGATTTGCTTAAATTCTTCCAACTCCCCCTCCGCGTATTCCATACCGTCCGGCGTTTCCAGCCCGTCGGAAACGTCCGTGGTTTCGTTACTGCCACCCGGTTCCCCTGCGGTGTCCTGCGTTAAAATGGTATTTTCCCCGGCCTTGCCCGGTTCGGCGGGTGCGCTGCCTTCGCCCTGTTTGGGCCCGGGTGCCGGCACGCCCGTGCCGTCATTTGTCGTTTTAGTCGTCATTCCGGCACGCTGCGCGCCGCCGGAGCCGGAATCCAGTCCGTTTACTGGGCTGTTTCCGCTTTCTTCCGTTCCCGCTCCGCCGGCCAGCGTACTTTGCGCCGGGGCGGAAGCGTCCGGGGTGTCTGGCGTCGTTCCGGCCGTTCCGGCGTCGCCGCCTTCGCCCGCTTCGGGGGCCATCATTTTTGCTCTTTCTAACAGTTCAAACAATTTTTTCATACGTTCTCCTTTTCCGTCATTTAAAAACGTCCCGGCGAGGGTTCCCCAAGGCCGTCCCGACCGAGGGTCGTAGGCGGGAATCTGTCGTTATTAAAATCGTCATGCCGAAATGTTTTTGTTCGGCATCTCCCGCTTACCCTATCTCAAATACGAACACTTGGGCCGCGCCATGTGTTTTTCGTCATTGACGTTTGCATACCGGGCGGCGTCCAGCGCAGCCAGTTCCCCGCGTTCGCAGCGCGACAGCAGGCTTTCATCGGCGGTTAGCGTCATACAGAGGCGGCGCGCCAAATTCCAGGCCAAATACTCGGTAAAACACGGGTCAAACAAACTTTCGTCCACGGTTGAAGCCGTATATACCGCCCAGGCGTTTTCCGCGCGGCAGACGATTATTCTGTTCCCGTTTGGGCCGAGCATTGTTTTCCAGGGCGTTTTGGGCCCGCATACAAAACCCGCGTCCCGGCCAAAACAGCCCGCGCCCTCGTTCGCTCCCGCGAGCACGTCCAAAATCTTTACCGCCCCCGCCGGGTAGGCGTACACGCACCCGGGCGCGTTGGGCGCGTCCAGTTTTGAGAGCGGCGCGGCAAAGCGCGCAAACGTCCAGTCGTGCGCCCGCAAAGCCGTTTCTTTGGCGTTTTGATAGAACAATTTACACTTGCGCGCGCGGTCGTTTTCGTCCTGTTCGTTTACAGACGGCTGGCCCAAATACGCCAGGGCCATATTCCAAATGTCGGTTTTCGTCGTCATAATTTAAACTCCATATTGTAGGAGGCTTTGCGTACGCCCGCACCTCTAAACCCGGCAGTCGGCACATAAGCGGCAAACGTAAGGGCCAGCGCGTCGGCCAGGTCGGGGCTTTTGCCCAAGCGTTCCTTTATTTTTTCTTTGGGTTCCAGCCGCAGGCGGCCCGCTTCGTCAAAGTCGTACACGGCCGAGGCCAGTTCCGCGCCCAGTTCGGTTTCTTCTGAGGGAAGGGCTCCGCCCGCCTTAATCCACTCGCCCATTTCCCCCCACATTTCGGCGCGTTTATTTTTGTAGCGTCCCGGTTGGTTGGGCGCGCCGCCAAACGGCACTTCCACTACGGCAATTCCCATACGGCGCAAAACGTCAATTACGCCCGCGCCGTTTCCGGCGTCCACAAACACGGCGTCGGGCCGAAAGTCGCGCACCACGGCGGCCACGCGCGAAGCCAGCTCCACGCTGTCCAGTTTGCTAAACGCCACGGGCGGCCACGCCTGCAGGCCCTGGCGGCAGATAACGACGCTTCTGTCGTCGCCAAAGCGCGCCGGGTCTACGCCGATAACTTTGGGCGCGCCGCGTAAATCGCCCTCTTTGTAATAGCGTTTTTTGGCTTCTTCCACGAGGTCAACGGGAATCAGCACGTCGTCGCGGGAGGCCAAAAAGTCGCACAGGTATTCTTGGCGAAAAATGTTCGCGGGCGTATCGCGTTTAATGCGTTCCAATTCTTCGGGCGGGATAACGCCGGTCTGTTCGGCGGTGTAAAGCCCGGCCCACCATTCGGAGCCCGGCTTTCCCATTTCGCGCAGGGCGGCGTTGTATTGGTTGTAAAAATTGTCTTGGCCCTTGGGCGTGCCGGAAAACATCACCCAGCCGCGTCGGTCGGTAATCATAGGGCGTACGATTTCGCTAAACACGTTGGGTTTTATTTGGGCGTATTCGTCCAGGACGACTCCGTCGGAATAAAACCCGCGCAGTGCGTCGGGGTTGTCGGCCCCCAGCACTTGTATTTTGCGTCCCAAAAAACTCACTTCCAAAAACGAAGCGTTTACTTTTCTCCCCGGAAACGGCGCAGTAAAGCGCAGCAGATAATCCCACGCCACGGTGCGCGCCTGGTTGCGAAACGGGGCCACGTAGTGGAAACTGGGGCTTGGAAGCGGACATCTGACGGCCTGTTTAATCATATGCGTCAGCGCGAGGACGGTTTTGCCCATACGCCGGTGGGTAACCAGCACGTTAAAACGGTGGGTTTCCAAGCGGCGGCGGATTTCCCCTTGCGGGTAACGGTCGCGGTGCGGGATAACGACTTCGCTCATTAGTTTTCACCCCCGCATTTGCCGTTAAAACCGTCATGCTGAACTGACGCGCTTACCTTACTGCCGTCACCCTGAACTTGTTTCAGGGTCCAGCAGTTGTCGTTTGCCGTCATTGTGCCCCCCGGCGCGCCGCCGGATCCGCAGTCCAGTTCGTTTACCGGGCCGCTTTCCCCGCTTTCTCCAACGCGGTACCGGGGATTTGTTCCACCCCTATTTATTTCCATTTCAGACGCGGGGTTTTTCCCAATATATCCCGTCTCTCTATTTAGACGCGGGGTGCTGCCGTTTCCTTCTCTTTTCGGGCGCGGGGCTTCTTCCGGTTCCTCCCCCTCAAAACGCACCACAATCGGGGCGGCGGGGCTTCCGGGCAGGCCTTTATCGGCCTGGAAAACGCCTTTAATTTGGCCTATCATTTTTAATGCGGCGGCTTTTCCCCCATCCTTGCTAGACCCGCGCGCCATTTCGTTTAAAATGGAAAAATACTCCGTCGTACTCATAAGCGCGCGCTCTTCCAATTTCTTGCGGATATGCTCCACCCTTGCTACAACATTGCTACGTTTGCACGCGCGGGAGGCGTTTGGGTAAAGCGTTTTTAGGTTTTGGGTTTTTGCTTCGGGGTGGGATAAGCGGTAGGCTTCGGTTTGGGAGTACCCGCGCGCCAAAAACTGGGCGAGCATTTCGTCTTGGAAATCCCATTTTTGCTTGCCTTTTCGTTCCGTTTTTTGTTCTTCAAATCCGTCAAACAGCTGGAGCTGTGCGCAGGGAGCGGCGTACGGACGCGCCAGCGCAGTGAGCGCTTCGCGTCCGAAGATTTGCTCTAATTCATTTGTCTGTTTTTTAGACACAAAAAATGCTCCCGCGAAATTCAGGCCGCCGGGAAAAGCGTCCTATTCACAAGAGCATGGATTAATTAAATATAAAAAAAAGAAAAAAATCAATGCAAAATACGCAAGACTTTTTTCGCTTCAATACACAACAAAAAACCCCGCCGTTAAGCGGGGTCTTTTTGTTTAATGAAAACCACCGGCTAAGCCGGGGGATATTTATTAATACGCTAAATATATACTAGCCAATGTTTTTTTCAAACAGACTTGCTAATAAAGATAGCTGTGTGGCCCATTGTTGTTTTTCCATACTTGTTTTTGCCGTAACATGTCTCCAAAATTCTGCGTTATCTCTTATAATAGTAAAATTATCAAATGCGCAAGCTTTTAATTCAGATACTTTCATATCTGCTCTTGCAATTGTTTTTTTTGCAGCTTTTCTAAACACCCTATTATCCCCAATAGCCCAAATTTTTTCACTATTTAATTTGTCTATATGCGCTAGGGATAATTCCGGTTCTGTTTTAGGGTACATAAAAGCATCAGGGGTTGAGGTTAATTTACCGTCATTACCTCTTTTTATTGCTTTTTTTGAATTAATAAATCTAGTAACTTTGCTAGCATCATGAAAAGGAGTGGGTTTATCACAAATTCTATCTAAAAAATGCCTACAACGCTGTTTTAATTTTTCTAATAATTTCATCTCTAATTCCTATATTGCGTTGCATAGAATCACATTCATTTAAATTATTTCTGTTTACTAAAGTCAAACACAGTTCTCCATTTTCATCAATGGTCAAATATATTCTATGTGTCAAAGAATCCCAAGTTAATCCTACCTGTCCCATAGCATTAGCAGCAATATGAGGAACCATAATATGTTCGTTCACTATATTGTCCAAAAACACTTTTGCGTTATTAATAGTTCCATTTGCTAACTCAAAACCATTTTCTAAACTAAAATCTTTTTTGACTTCCGTTAATTCAAATTGAATAAAATTTTTGTCCTGTTGGATCGTATCAATAGTATTAAAGGAATCGTTTCCATCTGCAAAAGGTTTATTTTGATGAGTACTATCAGTAGTATAAAAATTAGCTGACATAGGGCTAGCAGGTGTCATGGGACCCGCAAACACGCCACACATTCCAATAATTCCAATTTGAGCAGAATTAATCATTTATTAAAATCCTTCACATCAGGTTTAACATTTGCAAAGAAAATTTTATTTTTAAAGTCTTGCAGTTTTTTAACATTCTCACATAACAGAGATTCATCTATTGTCGTGATATTGATTTTTGTATCAATCACTAAAGTCGTTTGTAAACGAATAGGGTAGCCTAAAAATTGTAAATCAGTGGAAACCAATCCCTGCATTTCCGTACAGTCTAACGATTGCAACAAGCAACGTGAAGATGTTTTAGCCCAACCAGCAAAATCTTTTTCTTCACTTTCTAATTTTGTATTAATTGATGGTAAAAAATTTATTTTCTTTTGTTTCAACTCTTCTTGATCTAAAGGAAACTGGTTAAAAAACTTCAATCCAATATCTCTTGGAGAAGTTATTTTTTTAAAAGCTACAGCTTGTCTAAAAATATTTAAAAATTTTTCATAAAATTTTTCAAAAGAAATATATTGATTTCTGTCTACCAATGTAATACGATTAAAATCAATGAGTAGTGTTTCCGTTTTTTCTTTATTAGTTAAAGAGTACCCACTTTTTCGTGTGGAACTCTCAACACACCCAGTTTCAACGGTTAAATTAAAACTAGTATCAAGAATAGGCTTTTTATCCGGAAAGCTTTCTTTAAAGATATCACACAGATCATCTAATTCTTCTGAATTTGCTAGATGATTTGTATAACCTATTCCCAACACTACTTCTTTTATGGGAGGATTTTTTAATTTGGGAAAAACATTCATTATCATATTAATGTACCGGTTAAATCAGTCTAGATATTCCTAACAACTATAGTATATCACTTTTTTGATAATAATTGAGCGAATTTAGGCGAAATTAGTAATATAACGGCGATTTTGGTAGGGTTTTAAAGGCAGTGAACAGGTCCAACCAGTGGCCTGTTTTTTAAAATTTATAATTAAATTATACTATTTTTATCCGTTCTTGTCAAGTTCCCCTTTAGTTCCTCCCAGTCAAAACAACTTCTTCGCGGTTCATTTTGCGCCAGGCGCACTAACGCGGCCGCCAGGCGCGCTTTTAAGGCCACGTCGGCCTTGCCGTCTTCGGTTTGATACAGTTCCGGCGGGAAGTAAAAATCGCGGTATTTCACGCTGATTCCGGGCCGCGTGTTAAACGGCATAAAAAATAACGGGTAAACCCGCTCTGCGCCGTTTTTGTCTTTTCCTTTAAATTCGGGGATAAACCCGCAGTGCACGCACTGCTTTTTAAAGCAAACGGTAAACGGCGCCCCGCCGTCAGGCGGCGTAACCATAACGCGCAGCGCGGCAAACCCCATTTTCCCGCAGGACGGGCAGAACCCGGCCGGGGTAACCGTTGGGGCCGATTTTTCTTCCGCGCGGTTTTTAACACCAAAATCCCGTTTATAAGCCGTCATTTTTTTATCCTCCGCAGTTCATCCAAATAAGCGGGCACGCGCTCGCAGATTCCGCGCATACTGTTGCAGCCGCACCGCCACCCGTGGCGCATCACGTCAAAAGCCGTTTGAACGTCCCCCCCGCACCGCACGACGATTTCTTCAAAATCCGCCCGGTCGCTTTCAAACACTCCGTTTATTTTTTGGTTGTCGTAGTTTAACAGGGTGGGATTAACGGCTTCCAGCCAGTGTAAGAGTGTTGTTTCCCTTTCGGTTTTGGGCTGTTTGAAGTCCAAAATGTAGGATTCTTCCCCTACGGGCAGTTCGTCCTCCCACCGCCGTTGGTTGAGGTAAGCGTCCGCCCGCGGCACAAACCGTCCGTTTTCTTTCACCCAGTCCCGCAGTTGCAGTTGACGCTCCAGTACGGGCAGGATGACGTTTGCCGCATAGTTACCCCTGTTCCAGCGTTTAATCGCCCGGTCTTTGGCTTTTTTGTTGGGGTAAACGTCCCAAAAGGCGGCAAAACCGCCGTCAAAAAGCGTTGTTGGGGGAGTTGTGGGGGTAGTTTTCTTGTTTGCTTTTACTTCTTGTTTATATAAAGAGGAGGGCATATCAATTTTTGACATCTGCGGCATATCAAATTTTGACATTTTAACTTTTTCCGGCATATCAATTTTTGATATGCAACCCAGGGCCGCGCCGCGCGTCTGGGCCTCTTTGCCCGCACCATGCTTTGCACCCATTAAAATGTCCAAATCCGGCTCCTCATCGGCATAAACAAGCGTCAGGCGGGTGATACCGCCCGCCGTTTTATCCGCGCGCACCAAGCCCATTTTTGCCAGTTCCGCCACGGCTTTTTGAAGCGTATTGGCGGACACGCTCATCCGTTTTGCCAGCACCGTCCACGGGGCCGATAAATTCCACCCCGGCCGCGCTGCCAGCATTTTTAGCTTGTGATACACGCAAAATATACCCGGGTTATCCCATAAACCGGGTATATCTTCCTCGCACCGCCAAACTTTCACAAAGCCTTTGCTCATATTAAATGCCCGCCATTTTGGCAATTTCTTTCATCGCCGCGCCTTTGCTCAAAAAAACGTCTTCCGCCAGCACGTCCAGCGTTTTGCCCCAGGGCGTAATCACTTCGGCGGCCGCCAACTCGCACGCAAGCCACTTCCAGCGGATTAACGCCCCGTTTTTTACTTTGTTTCCCTCAATCCAAAACACCGTTCCGTTACCATTCATCGGGGAACTCCCACGCCTCAAACACGGTGGAAATCAGCAAACACGCCAGGGCGAACAGTCCCGCCAGTTTTAACGCAATAATCATTTTTTTATCCTTTGCCTGTCCTCATCCGTCATTCCCGAAGGTTCTCCCCCAGTCGTCATTCCCGAGGGTCGTAATCGGGAAACCGTCGTTATGAATAAAGTCATCCTGTGGTGTCCCCCCATAAAGTCATCCTGAGGTGTCGTAGCTCAGGATCTACTCCGCTTTAAAATCTATCGGGCGCGGCGTTCCACGCCCGGGAACTCCGGCCTTGCCGGGGTCCTGTTTTTTCCGCCATATTTTGTTTGGTGGAAATTAAAATCTATCGGGCGCAGTACTTACTTTTTGCCGTTAGGAGGTCGGGTATGAAAGCCCCGTGCGCCCGCCCGGTAATTTTTTGCCGGGAAATCCGCTTTTGTCGTCATTCCCGAGGGTTTCTGTCGGGAATCTACTCTTTTAAATCTTGCCTGCAAAATTGGCGTCAAACGCCGCGCCAAACAGTACGGCCAGCGTCCACGCTCCCGCAAAGCCCACGAGCAAAAGGGAAACCACACTCCATTCCTCCGGCGTTGTCAGCACCTCAAAAAATCGTTTCATAATTATTCCTATAGGGCCGTATTAGCGTCTTTGCGTGCGGCCCGAATCGTATCAAACGGCCCGTTTGTAAGCCCGTTTCCGGCGCGCCAATACCATTTGCCTGCGGTAAACTCAAAAGTCAAACATTGCTTGGCTTCGCGGCGGTTATAATCCCGCTTGTGTTCCCCGCCGCGCTCTTCGTATTTTTTCCGCCACCCTTGCTTTTGCACCGCCTGCCAATTTAAGCACGCTTTTTTATGGTTTTCGCGCAAGCATTTCGGGCAAACGGTCTGTTTTCCTAAGGCGGCAAAGAGGCGGGAGCAGTTCTTGCAAGGTTTTACTTTCACGTTTTTGTTCATGGCGTTTACTAGCTTATAACCCTTCTCTCAGATTCTGTAAACGAGTACGGTATTTTCGTTGGGTTTTTGGGGAGCGCGATTCCAGCCACTCTTTTACTGCTGCGGGGCGGAATAAGGTTAAGTGGGAGTATTCAAAGCAGGGGCAGCCCTCTTTCACATATTTGATAATTTGCCCTAAACTTACCTTGCTCCCTTGAAGCCTGCCCGGTAATTGTTCTCTAAGGCCGCTCATTGTAAGATACGTTTCTCCTAAAATTGTTATTTCTTTGGTAGGCATATCCTGTTTGTTTTTTGCCATGCGTTTCCTCCTGCCAACATAACCTGTTTTTGCTATAATAAAAATGCGAGTATCATCCTTTAACGGAGCTTCCCTCTCCGCACCGCATAATGCGGTTGAACGATACTCGCTGCTCTTGTGTCAAACAAACCGCCTGTTTAGTAAGAGGCCGGCTTTGTTTTCACCAAATTTTTTTCACAAGAGCGTGCCTTTTTGTTGGCAATCGTTCTGGTATCAAGGGAAGTTACCAGCCGATTTTTATGAACATAATGAACGCCGTATTTTATATCGCCTGATTATTATCATTATGTTAAAAGTTTAAGATTTTTAATCTTGTTTAGTTTAAGTTTAAGATTTTTAATCTTTAGTGTCAAGTGTTTTTTTTAACAACTGGAGGGTTTATGACGGAAAAAGAAGAAAAAATTTTTATCAAAAAATTAAAATTAGCGATGTTAGAAAGCGGTTTTTCCCAGACCTCATTGGCTAAAAAACTAGGGCTTTCTTCTACGTCTGTAAGCAAGTGGATAACAGGAGAAAACACCCCTAAAATTTCCACGTTGCACGCTGTTGCCAAAGCTGTTGGAAAGCCTGTAAATTATTTTTTTTCCGACGACAGTACTACGCAAAACATTGTCGGCAGTCATAACAACCAAAACGCCAGCAAATCAAATGCAGATTTAGCAAAAGAATTTGAACTTTTAAAAGCCAAGCAGGAGGTGCAAGCCTTAACGATAGAAAATTTAAAACTTCGTTTAGAAAGATTAGAACGTAAAAAATAAATACGTTTTTTACCGCAGTACCCCGCTGGTCGTCAAGTTAACATAATGATAAATTAGCTAACCTGGCCTCCAGTCCGACGGAAGCCAGGTTTCGTTTTTTCCCTCCTATTCTGCTTATCCTTAGTTTCCTGTTAATTCTTCAAAGGAAATATGTTATATGTCCAATCCTGCTATTTGGTTAAGTCTTGCCGGAATAATCTATGCTCTGTGCAATCTAAAGCCATATAATGACAATCAAGGCTGGCTTTTTTTTATGGGTATAATTTTTGTTGTCTCCGTTGTTTACAGCTGTGTCATATCCGAGATCCGTCGTAAAGAAAAAATATCTGCCGCCAAATCTGCTTTAAATTATATAGATGGATATATAGATCGCACTATTCCATCGTTAAATATTTTTTTCAATATGATGTTCGGGGATAATTTATATGAAAGGAAGGCGTTCTTTAAAGGGGAGCCAAACGAAGTCGTTGTCAAACTTCACTTTAATGAATTAACAAATGACACCGTGGATAAACATGTAAATATCATAAAAAAAACAGTTCAATATTTTTTTGATACCAATTTTGAACTTCCCCCTAATTTCGTTGATATTGCTTTAAATACAATGAAAAATATAAGCGATCCAATAGATAACTTAAGCTTAACAGTCTTTTTGGCACACCCCTGGGTATCACTTCGTCCTAAACGGGTGGATGTTTTGCGCTTCCACAAGGCGGTGTTTATTGTAAAATTATTTGTTGAGAACGAGCTTTTTGCTGTACGAACCTTTCATGTAAAGCCCAATAAAACTTACCAAGATGCAAAAATTGAATCTCTACAAAAGGATAACGAGGAGGACAATGAAGATTAAAACTCTGTTATTGCTATTGTTTTTGCCTATTTTTCTTTTTGCCCAGCAACCCACCAGCAATTTTTACAAAGTACAGTTGGGCAAAGTGCTGGACGGGGACACGTTTAAAGTTTACTTGGCCTGTTCTTATAAACTCTTTTGTAAGGGTGTTTCCGTGCGCGTGCGCGGGATAGACACCCCGGAACTAAAAAGCAAAGACCCGGCCGAAAAAGAACGCGCCAAACAAGCCCGGCAATTTACACGGGATTTTTTAACAAATCGCAAAATCACGCTTAAACAGTGCAGTAAAGATAAATATTTCCGTCTGCTATGCGATGTCTATGCAGACGGAAAAAGCCTTTCAAATGCTTTATTAGAAGCTAAATTGGCTATTCCCTATCAAGGAGGTTCAAAATAATTATGCCCAAACTCCCCGCGGTTTATAAACGTGCCGGCAGTCCCATATACTGGGGATCTATTATGCAGCAAGGAAAACGCAAACAAATAGGGCTTTTTAGCAACAAGAAAGACTCCCAACTGGAACTTTTACGTTTGCGTCAGGAAGCCAAAGCCTTTAGCCAATATAGTTCATCTTCCTGGAATGCCTTTAAAAAACGCTATTTAGAGTGGGGCGGGGCCAATAAACGACTCCAAACTGTATACCGGGATAAAAACGCCATAGAGTATTTGGAATCTTTTGCCCCCGATTTATCCGATTTAACAGAAGTAAATTTGTTATTAATGGAAGATTTTAAAACTTGGCTTAAAAACCGCAGCGCAAAATTAGCTCAAAATTACGTTAAAAAACGTGGAGTCAAACGTCCCAAGGGGTTGATTAGCGATATTACAATTAACCGTACTATGGCGGCTTTAAAGGCCATGTGGCGCAAGGCTAACGAATGGGGGCTTATGCCCGAAATTAAATGGAACCGTATTAAACGTTTTAAAACAGCGCGCGGACGGGTTGATTTTTTTAGCGTATCCGAAATACAACACATGAAAGCGGTGGCGGATTCTTTAGCAGAAGCCAATAATGGGTATTGTATGGAGCGGACAGTTCTTATGCTGGGCTCCCGTGCTGGGCTTCGGCGTGCGGAAATGGTGCATTTAGAGGAAAGCGATTTAGATTTTGTCCGACGGGAAATAATTATCCAACCCAAACCGGGCTGGAATCCCAAAGATTACGAATGCCGGACGGTTGCTATGTCGGATGATTTATTTGATTTTTTTACGCACTATCCCCCCCGACGCACTAAGCGTTTACTGGTAGATAACTATGGGGACGAATTAACACTCGATAGCGTAACCACCCGTTTTTTGAATTTTGTTAAGCGTTGTGGGTTAAAAGGCGGGGTACATAAATTGCGTCATACTTTTGCAAGCCATTTAGCGCAAAACGGGGTAGATTTATACCGCATTAGCAAACTATTAGGGCACAGCAGTATTAAAACCACGGAGATATATGCCCATTTGCTTCCTGTTACTTTAGCGGATGCGGTCAAACAGCTTCCTAAACTATAAAAAAATCCGGCCAAAATTGGCCGGGTTTCAAAAATTACTACAATTTTTACTACAGTGTCGTCTAAAAAATATGCGCAGAGAGGGACTCGAACCCTCAAGCCTTGCGGCATGCGCCCCTCAAACGCACGCGTATACCAATTCCGCCACCTGCGCGAAAATCTTTTTACTTCGAGGGTTTTGTAAAGAACTGTTTTCCTGCTACTGTTATATTTTAACAAAAAATAAACGGATTTGCAACTTGTTTGACAAAAAATTCTCCCCGCTATAAACGGGGAGATAAAATTATTTGCCGGCTTCAGCGGGCGCGGAGGCCGCCGGGATTTTTACGCTGTCCAACACGGAAGCGGACGATTTTTTGTTGGAGGCAATCGTCAGCGTGATGGACGTGCACATCAAAATCAGCGCCAAAATGGCCGTAAATTTGTTAATGGCGTTAAAAGCCGTCGGGCTGGCGAACAGATTGTCCGCGCCGGACGCGCCAAAAATGCCTGCGGCGGAACCTTTGCCGCTTTGCAAGAGGACCAGCAAAATCAGCAGGATGCAAACGATGAAATGCAACGTCAAAATTAAAGTGTACATTCGGGAATTCTCCTGTAAAAATAACACCGTTATTATAGCATTTTTTTAGGAATGCGTGGATTATTTGGAAATAATAGAGAGAAAAGCCGTTTATTTATACGGCGGAGAGGAGGACTCTTGCCCCGTTTTTTTGCAGAAAATAGACCGGGCCCAAACATCAGGCCCGGTTTGTGTCAGAATTTTACAAGCTGGCAAAAAGTACCGTGCTTATTTGGCCAAGGCCACTAAACCCGGCAATTCTTTCCCGGACTAAATAACAAAACCCCCCGCCTTTTGCGGAGGGTTTTGTTTGTGTAAGAGCTTATTTTGCTAAAGCAACAAGTCCGGGTAATTCTTTTCGGTATAAAATAGCCCCGCCCTCTTAACAGCCGAGGGCGGGTTTGTGTCAGTTGATTTGTTAATTGTCCGAAAAGACTTGCCGTCTTATTTGGCCAAGGCCACTAAGCCGGGAAGTTCTTTCCCGGACTAAATAACAAAACCCCCCGCCTTTTGCGGAGGGTTTTGTTTGTGTAAGAGCTTATTTTGCTAAAGCAACAAGTCCGGGAAGTTCTTTTCGGTATAAAATAGTCCCGCCCTCTTAACAGCCGAGGGCGGGTTTGTGTCAGTTAATTTGTTAATTGTCCGAAAAGACTTGCCGTCTTATTTGGCCAAGGCCACTAAACCCGGCAATTCTTTCCCTTCCACAAATTCCATGCTGGCGCCGCCGCCAGTGGAAACGTGCGACAGTTCTTTCTGGTTGAATTTGCCTTTTTTCAGTACGTTTACGCTGTCGCCGCCGCCGATAATGGTGGTTGCGCCGGCTTTGGTGGCGTTAATCATCGCTTGGGCTACGGCAAAGCTGCCTTTGGCGAAGTTCGGGAATTCAAACACGCCCATGGGGCCGTTCCAGAAGATTGTTTTGCAGTTCAAAAGTTCATTGCGGAAGAGTTCCACCGTTTTGGGGCCGATATCGAGGCCCATCAAGTCGGCCGGGATGTTAACGTCTTCTACGAGAACGGGTTCGGTGGTTTCGGCGAATTCTTTACCGCAGATGTGGTCTACGGGCAGCAAAATTTTAACGCCTTTTTCCTGGGCTTTGGCCAAAACGGCTTTGGCTTCGTTTTCTTTTTCGGCGTCAAACAAAGATTTGCCGATTTCGTAACCCTGTACTTTCAGGAACGTATAAGCCATACCGCCGCCGATGACGAGGACGTTTACTTTATCCATCAAATTGTTAAGCAGCATGATTTTGTCGGACACTTTGGCGCCGCCGACCACCGCCGCAAACGGACGGGCCGGGTTTTCAAGGGCTTTACCCAAAAATTCTACTTCTTTCTGTACGAGGTAACCCGCGCAGCCGGGCAAGAATTCAGCCACTGCGCTGGTGGAGGCGTGGGCGCGGTGAACCGTACCGAAGGCTTCCTGCACGAACACTTCGCCGTGTTTGGCGAGCTGTTTGGCAAATTCGGGGTCGTTCTTTTCTTCTTCAGCGTGGAAGCGGAGGTTTTCCAACAAAGCGATTTCGCCGTTTTTCGTTTCGGCTACTACTTTATCGGCTTCCGGGCCTACGCAGTCGGACGCAAAGTGCACCGGCACGCCGAACAATTTTTCCACTTCGGCGGCCACGGGAGCCAGGCTGAATTCCGGGCAGACTTTGCCTTTCGGGCGGCCCAAGTGGGCGACGAGCACTACGCGGCAGTTGTTTTCCAAAAGGTGTTTAATGGTTTTTTCGGTAGCGACGATACGTTTGTTGTTGTCCACTTTGCCGTCTTTCAAGGGCACGTTGTAGTCAACACGTACCAACACTTTTTTGTCTTTCAGGTCCATGTCCTGAATTTTTTTGATGCTGTCAAAATTCATACTTTTCCTAGACTCCTTTTTTAACGTGGCTCCGCGAGTGAACGCAGGCTTTTTTATCTCTTAAATTTTACAAAATTTGGGCGGCTTCGGCACAGTCTTATCTGCGTTGGAGTTTGCCAAGCAGTTTTAAAATTTCAAGGTACAGCCACACGAGCGTAACCAACAAGCCAAACCCCGCGTACCATTCCATGTATTTGGGCGCGGCAAAGTGGGCCGTCATTTGGTCGATGAAGTAGAAATCCATTAAAAAATTAAACGCTGCCACCGCGCAAACCACAATGCTGATGATAATGGACAGCGGCGAAGAAGACGTTAAATACGCCGTGCTCACGCCAAAAAGCGATAAAACCATGGAACCCAAGTACAAAAGCGCAATCGCGGCGGTGGCGGAAAAAATGCCCACCATCAGCCCGCGGGACATTTTAATAAGCCCCGTGCGGTACACAAACAGCATGACAAAAAACACCAGCACCGTAGCCGCCACCGCATTAAAAACAATGCCTTGGAACTGCGCGTTATAGGCGGCAGAGATGGTACCCAAAAAGAGCCCTTCCAAAAAAGCATATACGGGAGCGGTAAAAGGTGCGATGTTCGGTTTAAAAGACGTAACCATCGCTGCCACAAAGCCCGCAATCGCCACCGGCCATAAGAAAGCGGAAAAACTTTGGTAATGCGTCCAGGAAATCATCCCCCCCAGTACGCAGATGAACAATAACGCAAAAGTTTTGTTAATGGTGCCTTGCACGGTCATCGCTTGGTAAGCGGAGCGTGCATTTTCGCGGGCGCGCTCAAACGCGCCTTCGTTTAACATCGGATTTGTTGCCATATTTTCCCCCTTTGGTAAGATACTTTTATTGTAGGAAATTTGTACAGAAAAAAGTTGTTGGATTTTTAATTAGAAGATCTTTCTAAAAAATAGGTCCAAAGACCTATGGAATTTTGTTCAATTATTTCTATAATATATTTATCTGGTTTAGAGATAAGGAGAATACTATGAAGAAAGTTTTGTTGTTTGCGTTGGCCTTGGTGCTTTTTCCGGCATTGACGTCGGCCCAATCGTTGGAAAAAAGACAGCTTGCCAAAATTAATGCCAAGCAAGCGTTGAAGTTCCCGCAGGATTGCAACATTGAAGATTCTGTTATTGCGGCCGCTAAAAAAGTTTACGAGAAGAACCCGAAAGATTTTGCGGCAGTGTATAATTATGCCGTTACGTTGTCGGCCGGGGAGTGTGATGACGCCGAAGCTTATATTTCTTCGGCTCAAGTGAAATTGGCGAAGCGTTTATTTAAAGAAGCTTTAACATTAAAGCCTACTTCTCCTTCCTGCTATGCCGGTTTGGGCTATTTAACGATGTATGAATCCGGCTTATCCGGGGCTATCTTTTTTGGGGATAATGCGATGGATGATAAACTTTTCCCCCATACGGTAAAAGCTAATCAAGCGGCCGCCAAACAAGCCTTGGAGTATTATAAAAAAGCTATGCAATATAAATATGACGGCGCTTTCTTGCCCGCGATGAAAGACGAAATGCAGCGTTTGGAAAAAGAATTGAATAAACTTAAAACAAACAGTGCTAAAACAGCCGTTAGAAAAGGTCTTTCCAAGAAAAAATAAAAATAGTTGCTTTAAAAAAACCCGGTTTAATAGAACCGGGTTTTTTTTATGGCTCGCCCACTGACAAATCCGGGGATTGTACTTTGTTATTGCCGAAGATTTATCCATTAATGTCATTTCTGAATGTTTCTGTTTGGAATCGGATTCTCTATTTTGTCCGTGCCCAAAATTAACAGCCTTTCATGTTTATTGTCATGCAAAACGGACCAGTCCCCCTTATTTACGTCACCCTGAACTTATTTTAGAGGCTGGACAGCTTTCAGTACTCAAGCAATAATGTTCAGGGTACAATAAATGAGGAGTGGCGGCTGAAATAAATGCGGAATGGAGTTGAATGACAGTCAGAGGGAACTGCTTTAGGTAGTAGCTAGCGGAGAGAGGGCTATGCCCATATTGAACATCCCCTCCTGGCTGGGCAATGCGGCACACGCCAAAACGCCCAGCAAAATGCCTTTTTCATTTGTTACAGCAAGCGAATCCTTCCCCGGCGCTACATACAAAAAACCCCGGGCTTAAAGCCCGGGGAAGTTTCATTTAAAGTAGGGTTTATCTGTTTTATCTAAAAATAAACGGCTTTTGATACGGGACCAATCTTTAGGCCGTTTGGCAAGCACCGTGGCTTTGATAAACTCCAAATCCGATTTGGTTAAAGCGAACCATTCATCAGAAGTTTGCCCGTCATAGGTATTGAGAATATCATCCAATGTCATTTGCAAGGCATAGGATATATTCCCGTTATTGTATCCGGCCAAAAATTCGTTACCCGCAGGCGAAATCAAAAATAAAGGATCCGTAGCCGTACCGGACAAATCCGTCCAGCCTTCGTCCAATTTAAATATATTGCCTTTTATAGAATTGGTTTTTAATTTTCTGGTTCTAACGGCATCTTTTCCATAACGCGCCGTGTTAATTTTTACGGTGTGGTTTGCGCTGAGCGTAAATAACTGGGCCGGGGACGTGGTGGCCAATACATTGACAAAAGGAGCCTTGTATTGGGGCGTAGGAGTCCAAATCAGCATAATATTATTATTTTCCGCATGGTTAGAGATGTTGCGGACGGTACGATCATGCCGATCCAAATATTCATGGTCGCCCTCTTCGCGGATATCGTTTTGATCGTAACGCATGCAAGTACCGGACAAAATTAACCAGTTAGTGTCTAACGCGTAGGCTTTGCAGGCGATATCAGCGTCAAAGGGGCCATTATCCTGATCTAATCTTTCGTCATAAAAGTATTCGGATATAGAAAAATTTACACGTAAATTATGTTTAATTGCGTCTTTATTTTGGGGTATGGTGGCGTTTACTTTATGATTAACCGCATCGGACAGGGAGGAATGAGGGGTTGCTAATAATGGGTTTGCCAGCAATAATAACATTCCTGCGCAGGTCAAAGTTTTATTCATATTGGCTCCTTGAAACTTTATCTTATTTTTTATTATAAACAATTAATTCTGAAATTTCCAGGGGCAAAAGACCCATATTCTTTTTGGGTCTATAGTGAACAAAAAAACCGGGCCCCGTTAAGAGCCCGGTTTTTTGCGTAACGGCTTAAATTACATCATGCCGCCCATTCCCCCCATGCCGGGCATGGCCGGGCCGTGGGAGTGCCCTTCTTTTTCCGGCGCGTCCGCCACCAAGGTTTCGGTGAGGAGCACGGTGCCGGTGATAGAAGCGGCGTTTTCCAAGGCGGTGCGGACCACTTTAGCCGGGTCCACTACGCCGGCTTTTAAGAGGTCGCAGTAGGTGTCGTTGTCGGCGTCGTAACCGTCGGCCGCGCCCGTCATTTTGAGCACGTTGTCAACGACTACCGCTCCGTCCAAGCCCGCGTTGACGGCAATTTGTTTCAAAGGAGCCGTCAAGGCTTTGCGGACGATGTTGATGCCGGTGCGGACATCTTCGTTATCGGCTTTTAAAGCGTCCAAGGCTTTTTGGCTGCGGGCCAACGCCACGCCGCCGCCGGGAACGAGGCCTTCTTCCACGCCCGCTTTGGTGGCGTTTTTGGCGTCTTCCACTTTGGCTTTTTTAGCTTTCAATTCGGTTTCCGTGGCCGCGCCTACGCTGATGACGGCTACGCCGCCGGAGAGCTTAGCCAGGCGTTCCTGGAGTTTTTCTCTATCGTATTCGCTTTTGGAGTTTTCAATCTGTTTGCGGATTTGTTCGGCACGCGCGGCGATGGCTTCTTTGCTGCCTTTGCCGCTGACGATGGTGGTGTTTTCTTTGTCAATTACCACGCGGGAGCACTGGCCGAGCATAGCAAGTTCGGCTTTGTCGAGTTTAATGCCGCGTTCTTCGGACAGAACATCCCCGCCCGTCAAAATAGCGATATCTTCCAGCATTTCTTTGCGTCTGTCGCCAAAGCCGGGGGCTTTTACGGCGCAGCCTTTCAAGGTGCCGCGCAGTTTGTTTACTACGAGCGTAGCCAAGGCTTCGCCGTCTACGTCTTCGGCGATGATGAGGAACTGTTTGCCGCTCTGTACGATTTTTTCCAACACGGGCAAAAGTTCGTTCATAGAAGAAATCTTTTTATCCGTGATGATGAGGTACGGGTTTTCCAACACGCATTCCATTCTTTCGGAATCGGTTACAAAGTAAGGAGAGATGTAGCCGCGGTCAAACTGCATGCCTTCTACAATATCCAGCTGGGTGGTGGCGGTTTTGCCTTCTTCAACGGTGATTACGCCTTCCGCGCCCACTTTTTCGATAGCTTCGGCAATCATGTTGCCGATTTCGCGGTCGTTGGAAGAAATGGTGGCAATTTGCGCTTTTTCTTCTTTGGTTTTAACGGGCTGCTGCATTTTAGCCAAAGATTCTTTGGTGGCTTCTACGGCCAGTTCGATACCTTTTTTGACTAAAGTCGGGTTCGCGCCGGCAGTAATGTTTTTAATGCCTTCGGTCAACATGGCGTTGGCCAAAACGGTGGCGGTAGTGGTGCCGTCGCCAGCGACGTCGTTGGTCTTGGAGGCCACTTCGCGGATGAGCTGCGCGCCCATATTTTCAAATTTATCTTCCAGTTCAATGTCTTTGGCGATAGTTACGCCGTCGTCAATAATAAGCGGAGAGCCGAATTTTTTTTCAAGCACTACGCTTCTGCCCTTGGGGCCCAGCGTAACTTTAACGGCGTTAGCCACTTTTTCGATGCCCGTTTTCATTTTGGCGCGGGCTTCGTCGCCATAAATAATTTGTTTAGCCATACTATTTATTTCCCCCTAATTAGCCTAAAATACCCAAGATTTCGTCTTGGTGGATGATTAAATAATTTTCTCCGTCCAGTTTTACTTCGGTGCCGGAGTATTTGCCGTACAGTACGCGGTCGCCTTTTTTTACATCCATGGCGGCACGTTCGCCTTTGTCGGCCATTTTGCCCGGGCCGACGGCCAATACTTCGCCTTCCATCGGTTTTTCTTTAGCGGTGTCAGGAATGATGATTCCCCCTTTCATCGTTTCTCTTTCGATGGGCTTTACCAGTACGCGGTCGCCCAACGGTTTGAAGTTTACTTCTGCCATATTCCGTTCACTCCTTTTTCGTGGAATTAAAAACATTTTTCCCGGCGGTGTATTAGCAGTCGCGCGGGCTTAATGCTAATTTATCATATATATAATATAATTGTCAACCCCTTATTTAGAGTGCTAAAAAAGGGGTTATTTTGTGGAATAGCTATTGTGATTAACCGCGCGTGAAAAACCGTTTTAAGCGTTGTTTAAAAGTAACGGTTTTAGCCGGAAGAATTTTGATAAGTACGGCGGAAATGTTATCTTGTCCGTCTTTATCGTTGGCTTCGCGCACCAGGCGGCGGCACAGTTTTACAATGGCGGAGTCTTTCCCTTCGTGCAAAATGGCGGCCATATCGCTTTCGCGCAGGCCTTTGTAAAGGCCGTCCGAACACAGCAGGAGAACATCCCCCTCTTTTACCGGGAATTTTAAGAGGTCAAATTCAATATTCTTTTTTATCCCCATAGCGCGCGTCAGTACGTTTTGGATTTTGGAGCGGTCCGCTTCCGCCCGGGTTAAAAGACCGCGTCGTACGTGTTCCATGGCCAGAGAGTGGTCCGTGGTGATTTGCACGATTTTGTCATCCCGGAAGAGGTACAGGCGGGAATCCCCTACGTGTACGGCGGTGGCGAAGTCTTTATCAAAGATAACGCCGGTGAGGGTGGTGCCCATCATTTTATAAATTTCAGAAGATTGGGCCGTGGAGTAAATGGCGGCGTTTGCCAAATTGGCGGCCATTAAAATTTTGCGTTCGGTTTCGTCGAGCTTGGGCAGAAAGGTCGGAGGAATATTTAATTGTCCGCCGTTTACTTTGCGCACTGTTTCAGCCAGTACGGAAACGGCTATGTTGCTGGCGATTTCGCCCGCACTGTGCCCGCCCATGCCGTCGGCTACGATGCCAAGGCCCAGGTCGGAAGAAATAAGGACGTTATCTTCGTTTTTCTCGCGGATTTTGCCGATATCGGTTACTGCTGCAAATTCAATGTCGAAGCTGCTCATAACTCATCTCCGAAGAAGATTGTTCCCGCACAGCCTAAGGTGCCAAATACGTACAGCAGGGCCAGCAGGAAGAAATACGCGTTGTTTGTTTGCGCGTTTTTGTTAAAGTTTTTAATTGGAAAGCTGAGCGCGTAATCCCATACGGCCAGGCGCATTTTACTTTCGCCGCCTTGGTAGTAGCGGCCTAATAAATTAAAGAACAGGGGTTTTGTTTCTTCTGTTAACAGGCCGGGGGCGACTCTTTCGGTTTGCTGGGCGAAAAATTCGTTTAATTCCTCGGGTGTTTTTCCGGTAAGTTCGGTCGTGCGGTCAAAATGAGCGAAAATGCGGCGTTTTGTTTGCAGCCCAAGCGCATCTTCCACCCGGGCGTTAGAGGCCGACGCCGAGGAAGCTTTTACTTCAATGCGTTTGGTAAACATATCAAGCGTGCCGTTCATGTCTCCCGCCAGGCCGGAAGTGGTGTAAGCCCATACGCCGAACACCCCCAGTACCGTAAGCAGACACGGTGCGAGGATAGAGTCTTTCTCTTGTCTGGCAGTTACGTAATAAGCCGCCGCCAAGCCGCAGAACAGGGCCGTGTAAAAGACCAGTTTTACAAGCAGGGAGTTTGTGTCGGGGGCGATCGTTAAATGGGCGGCCAAATACGCCATTACCATGCAAAACGCCACCAGCGATGCTCCAAGTATCCCCTGGGATACGGAGCGGTTAAGCGTCCAGCACAGCGATATGGCCCAAGCCAGCGCAAAGGTTAAAAAGCACAGGTAGTATTCCGGCGTAAAGATAAACGCGCTTACGTTGGAAAGCTCCATAAACGGCGCTTCTGGCGTAAAGAGCCCGGCCAAATACGCTACAAGCGACAGAACCAAAAGCGTTGTGGTGGAGCGGGCAAACGCTTTTAAGGTGGACGACGCAAAAATCAGCGCTACCGCGGCAGCGGCCAAACCCGTCAGCAAAAGCTGGTTGGGTTCATATTGCGGGGCTATAAACGGGGCGATTAAATTATGCAACAGGCCTGCGTGTTCGGATACGTGTACCGAAGACACTTTGCCCAGAGAATAGAACAGATACCCTAATGCGCCGGCAAATACCATAAAAAGCGGTACAAAAACAGCCATTTTAAACAGCGTTTTAACACCGTCACCCATGGCTTCGGCGGTTTTTCCGGCAATACCTTGGCCGGCCGGTTTTTTAGCGGGCATAAATACTTCGACGGGTTTGACGGCGGCCGCGTCCATCATTTGTACGGACGGCCGGGGCTGCGCCGGACGGGGCGCGGGTTCTTCCTTGCCGATAGAATCCAAATTAGGCATTTGCGGCAATTTGGCTGAAGATGCCGTTACCGGGCGGCCTAATTCTTCCCGGTTTTGCACGCGCAGGCGTTTAATGGATTCGGTGGTGGCTTTGTCGTCTTTTACGATTTTAAGTGACGCTTCTTCCCCCAAATCAATGGCGCGGACGGAATCGCCCATGTTAATGCGCAGCATATCCTCGGCGCGCATTTTTTTCAAATGGTCGTGGGTTTCTTTGGCGGTGTGGAAGCGGTCGTCCGGGTTTTTGCTCATCAATTTTTGAATGGCGAGCGAAAGCCAGCCGGGCATATCTTTACGGATTTTGGCCGGATCCGGCACCGGGTCGTTGATGTGTTTTTGAATGATGTCAATCGTGTTTTTACCGTTGTACGGGAACTGCCCCGTTACCACGTAATATAAACTGGCACCGATGGAATAGAGGTCGGCGCGGGTGTCCAAATCGCGGCCGAGGGCTTGTTCGGGGGCGATAAAATAAGCGGTACCCGCCAATTCGGTGGTTTTGGTGGATCCTTTTTCTTTATCTATTTTTTTGGCAATACCAAAGTCCAGCAGTTTTGCCTGCCCTTGCGGGGTAACGATGATGTTGGACGGTTTGATATCGCGGTGGATAATACCCTTTTCATGCGCGGCGTTAAGGCCCAAAAGCACGCCTTCAAACAAATCAAGCACAATGCCGATAGGCAGTACGCGGTTCTTTTTAAGGAGCATGGAAAGCGTCTGCCCTTCAATATAGGACATGACGATAAAATAGTACCCTCTTTCTTTGCCGACGTTATATACGTTTACGATGTTGGGGTGGTCCAGTTCCGCGATGGCGCGGGCTTCGGTTAAAAAGAGCTCTACGGCTTTTTTGTCGTTAGCCAGGGCCGGGCTTAAAATTTTGACGCATACAATGCGGTTTAGCGCTTTATGGCGCGCTTTATACACGGCCCCCATTCCGCCTTCGGCCACTTTATTTAAAATCTCACACCCGGAAATGTCGGTTCCTATCAGAGAAGGGTTTTCGTTCATATGCGTCCTTGGAAGAAAAATAATATAAAAATGTTTCTAACATTATACAAAAACTGCTTGATTTTATCCCAGTCAAACACTAGAATATAACTGTCAAGTAATCATATCATATTTTATGTTGAATGCAACAGGGGGCGGCCGCGCGAAAGCGGGCCGGAAGAATTATGAGTGAAAGCAGTTTTACTTTATTACGCGAAATCGGCGCGCTTTTGCTGGACAACGGCGAAGAAGTGCGTTTTAGCATTGACGCTTACCGGGGCTACCGGTATGTGTCCGTTCGGCGCTATATTCAAACAGACGGCTTTTCAGGGGCTACACGCGACGGCATTACCTTAACGCCCGAAATCCTGCGCGTACTGGCCCCGTTGGTGGCGGCCTTGCCGGATGAGGCCAAACTGGCTAAAGACGGCGCCCTGGGCAAATTTGCCAAGCGGCCGGGGATTTGCGTGGTGGCTTCCGTAAGCCGTTTTAGGGGCAAAACAGGCTTGGAGTTGCGGCAATGGCAGGAAGATACCGGCTGGACGAAAAAAGGCATTTGGCTCCCGTATGAAAGAATAAAAGAAATCAAAGCGCTGTTTGTGCAAACCAAAGATGCTTTGGATGAAGCTCCGCCGGATTTGGATGATTTTTAAGATTAATATTTTCCCCCGGTTTTGACCGGGGCTCTTTTTGTATATTGTGTCCCCGGCTCGGCTAGGCAGTAAAGGTTACAGTATGGGAAATGGTCGTTTTAGTAGGGAAATATACTGGTAAGTTTATAAACCACTTGTCATTTTTTTTAGACTGTCAATATAAAAGGAGCTCCCCAGCGAAATGCCGGGGAGCTCTGTTTATAGTAAAACCTTACTGCGCGTTCATTAACGCGGGATAATCCTCTTTCCAGTCTTTTTTAGCTTCAATAACGTGGTTTTCGATTAACATTTCTTTTGCGTTTTTAAACACTTCGTTCGCATGAATGTCTTTCATACATTTAAAATGGCCAAGCGGGCACTTTTTCCCCCCGTGCAAAGCGCAGGGGCGGCAGGGTAAATCTTTTACTTCCACCACGCGGTGTCCTTCCCCATACGGGAAAAACCCCAGTTCGCGCGTAGTCGGGCCGAAAATGGCCAACGTGGGTACGTCAAACGCAGTGGCGATGTGCATGGGGCCGGAATCATTGGTGATAAACAGTTTAAAGTGCTGCATTAACGCCATTAAATCAGCCAAACTGGTTTTGCCGCACAGGTTTGCGGCGTGGCCTTGGGATAATTGGCAGATTTTTTCGCCCAGGTCGGCGTCTTTTTTGCCGCCGCCTACGAGCACCGCCTGTACGCCCAGTTCGGTTTGCAGCCGGCTGATTAATTGCACAAAATACTCCATGGGCCAGCACTTTGTCGGCCATGCGCTTCCGGCGTGGATACCAACGAGCGTTTTGCCTTCCAAATTAAAATCTTTCATCAGGCGCGCCACGTTTTCTTCGGCGGTGGGCGTGTAGCGCATATTGAGTTTTTCAGCCGTAAATTTTTCTTTTACAATGCCCTGCAAAAGCGAAAGGTTGCGTTCCGCATCGTGAATCATCCAGGAGAACGGAACCGTTTTGGTGTACAAAAACCATCCTTCGCTGGAGGTAAAACCGATTCTTACCGGTACGCGCGAAAGCCACGCGATAAGCGCGCTTCTAAAGCTGCGGTGCGGCACGAGCAGAATATCCACCCCGGCTTGGCGGATGGCTTTGGCGGTTTTCCATACGCCTAAAATTTTGTTCCAACCCGTTTTTTCGTTTAAAATAACTTCGGACACTTCTTTCATCGGGCGGAAAATATCGTCCGTCTGCGGGCGGGTGATAACAACGATTTTAGCTTCCGGGAACAGTTTTGCCGTTTTGCGGATGAGCGGGGTTGTCAGCACGCTGTCGCCGATGAACGAAGTTTGGAAAATGGCTATTTTGTTTACTTTTTTGCCGCTTTCTTCCACATGTTTATAGGCCCAGTCGCCCAATTTAGGGGCTTTGTATTTTACGGGGATGCTCCATTCATTTAACGCTTCCAGGTATTTTTCAAGTGTATGTTTTTCAAGCGCGGGAGACGTTTTGCGGAAACGTACGTACAAGCGGCGGGCAATGGAATTTTTATCGTAGCGGACGCGGTTTTCAATCCGGCTGAAGAAACCCAAAAGAATGCTTTTTAACGTAGCGTGCAAATCGAGGTAATGGGTAAAGTGTCCGGCGCGGATTTGGCGGATATTGCCCCATAAACCTTTTTTGGCCACCATAATTTCGTCAATATCCGGGTGGCCGGCCAGTACGTCGGCAAACTGCGGTTTAACCAAAAGCGTAATATGCGCATTCGGCCACGCCGCTTTGATATTTTTATATACGGGAGAAGATAATACAATATCGCCCAGAGAGGACAAACGTACGACTAAAATTTTAGGCTGTTTTTCGTTCATAAGTTTTCACCAATTCCATTATTTTATCGGTTGCTCCTTTAAAACTTAACGCGGTTTTGCGTGCGTTTTGCGCCATATTTTCCAGCTGGGCCGGGTCGGCCGTTAGGCGCAGTACCGTCTCTTTAAAATTGTTTTCGTCAACCAATACGCCGCCGCCGAATTCCAATAAAGCCTGGGCCGTTAGGGGCGCGTTGTAAAAATGTTTTCCGAATAAAACGGTTTTTGACAAAATGGCCGGTTCCAGCAAATTATGCGCGCCGCGCGGGGCGACGGAACCGCCTACAAAGGCAAGTGCTGCGCGGGCGTAGAGGGATTGTAACAGGCCCATTACGTCAGCGCAGAGGACGTCCGTGTTTTTATCAAAATTCGCTTCGCTTACAAAAGCGTGGTGAAGCCCGCTTTGGCGCAGCGTGGCGGCGATTTCGGCGCGGCGTTCCAAGTGGCGCGGTGCAAAAATAATTTTGATTCCTTTTTTGATTAAATCCGGTGCGGCGCGGAAAAGCATGGTTTCTTCCTGCGGGTGAGTGCTGCCCAGTACCAGGATTTGCTTGCCGTTCCAGCCAAGGGCGGTTAATATTTTATCCACTTCCGGCAGTTTGGAAGGATTGTCATTCAGTGTATCGTATTTTACGTTGCCGCAGACATAGATGTTTTCTTTTTTGATACCCAGTTTTTCGTACCGCTGGGCGGCGGCCTGCGTATGAAGCGCGGCAAAGCGCAAGGAACCCAATACGCGTTTAAAAAGCGGTTTTACCCATGTATACGCCCGAGCGGATTTGGCGGAAATGCGCCCGTTGATAAGCGCCGCAGGGACGCCCGCCTGTCGGGCGGCTTCCAACATATTGGGCCAAATTTCCCGTTCCACTACAAATAAGCGGTGTGGGTTTGCCAAACGGATAAAGCGGCGGCAGGAGGGATAAAAATCAAGCGGGGCCAAAAACGCTTTGGCGACTTGCGGGTTTTTTAAAGCGGTTTCTTTTCCGGCTTGGGTGGAGGTGGTAACGATAATTTCTTTACCGTAAAAATCTTTTAATTGGGAAATGATTTCTTTCATCGAAAGCACTTCCCCCACGCTGGCGCAGTGAAGCCATACTGCGTTTTGCGGGATTTCCCCTGCCTGTTCCAGCCCGAACCGCTCGCGCAGTTCTTGTATAAGATGTTTTAAAAGCCCCCGGCGCGCGGAGAACAGAAAGCCGAGTAATACGCCGAGTGCGGCAAACGGAAAAAACAAATTGGTAAGAAAGAGTAAAATAAGTCCCATATATGTTCATTATATGATATTTAGGGCGTTGCGCGCCGCCGTTTTGATAAAAAATACGCCCCGGCGTTTGGCCGGAGCGTATGAAGTAAAAATATACGGGTTATTTATTTGTGGAATCGTCTTTCTTTTTAAATAAACTTCCAATTCCTTTCAAGGTGTCCTTGGCGGCATTGACGGTACCTTTTACCGCATCTGCGCCGGCCTTGGCCACTTCGCCTGTTGTTTTAACCGCGCCGGAGGCTACCGCACCCGCCGTTTGGGCGGTGCCGGATACCACTTTGCCGGGGGTTTTATAATTAAGGATTCCCCCCACAACGGAGCCTACCGTATTCAGCACGTCCAGCTTGCCGCTGGGATTATCTATCGTTCCTCCAATTTTGATAACGATCGGCGTTTGGCTTGTCAGCACGGTGGCGGAAACTTTCATATCCAGGGCGTTGGTGCTAAAATTGGCCGTACCTTTTGCGTTAATGTTGGTAAGTTTGGAATCAAAGGTAGTTTTGTCCAAATTCATTACGCCGTTTTTAAACGTATAAACGCCTTCGGCCTTGGTGTAGGTGATTTCGCCTTTTTGCGCTTCGTTTTGCGCGGGGAACAAATCAATGTTCAGCACTCCCGCCACTTTGCGCACAATCGTAATAGGCAGGAGCAGAATTTTGACGATTTTGTTTTCTTTTACAAAAGAATCCAAATCCGTCACCGCGCCCGGGTGAAGCGTAAACGAAACGGTGCCGTTGGTTTTTGTCATGGAACCGCTGACGTTTTTAAGATCGGCGTTTAAATCGAACCCTTCCGCGCGGAAGTAGGGTACACGGATTTCACCCACTTTTACGTCGGCCTTTACGTTCATAAATGTTTCGGGGCCCATTTCGGCGGCGGGCTGGCTGTCCGCTTTTTCATCGTTTTGTGCGGGTTCTTCTTCAGCGGCGGACTGCGGGAACGACGCGAGCGTAAGTTTGTCTAAATCCAGCTTGAGCACGATGTTCATCACGTCTTTAATGTTTTTGTACGAAAAAGAGGTGGTGAACTTTTCGCCGTTTAACAGACCGGAAAGTTTATCACAGGATACGTCGTTAATCGAGGTGATTTTGATAACGCCGCTTGTTTTAGAAATCGTAACAGGGTCGTACATAGCGCTGATGTCCGTCAGCGTGACGGTGCCGCTTACGTCCTGGCCGTTATTTTTGTCGGTAGCTTTGAACGCGCCGGAAATAACGCCCGCCGGATTAAAGCCGTCCACAACATCGGTCATTTGCACGAGTTGGGCCAAATCCGCATTTAAATTGGCGGTTACGTTATATGTGGGGCTGACGGAAGCCCAGCCGACGGTTCCTTTGGCCGTTAGGCCGCTGTTTTGCACGCTTAAGCCCGCGTTTTGGATGACGGCGGTGCTTTTGTCTAAATCGGCCGACGCTTGCACGTTCATATTAATAACGGGCAGCGAAAAATTGGGCAAATCGGGCAGAAAATCGGCAAAAATTTGGTTATTAATGCCGCTTAACGTGCCGGAAAAATCGGCCACCGGGGCGGTAAAATCTTTTACCCCGCCCTTTAAAGCAAATTTAACGGTTTTGTAGTTGGCGGAAATGTTGTTTACCGTTACGTAGGCTTGTTTTAAATCCAAATTGGCCAAAAATACGCGAAGCGCGATATTGACCGGAACGGATACAGCCGGGCCGTTTTTTTCTTTAAATTCGGTAGTAAAGGAAATTTTGGTGTCGAAGGGGCTGTCCAAATCCAATCCGTTAATTTCCACGTTTAAGCGTTCCACGCCTGCCGTCATGCCTGTTTGCAAATCTTTATAATTAAAATTGCAGTTGTTCACGGCAATTTTTTCCGCCAGCAGTACAAATGCGGAGGTTTCGCTTTCTGCTTCCGGGGCGGTTTTGTCTTCTTGCTTTTCTTGCGACGAAGCCGGGATAAGACTGTCAAAATTGAAGGTTCCGTCTTTTTGTTTTACGACGTTTACATTAAGCCCGTCCACCAGCACGGTAGCTATTTCCACGCGCTTTTTAAACAGCGGTTTTAAAGCCACTTTTACGGCAAGTTTGTCCGCCTTTACAAAAGTTCCGGCTTGGAATGTTTCAGCTTCGGACATGGCAAAATTATCCAGCGTTACGCCGATTAAGTTGAAAGACAGCCCGTCAAACGTAATCTCGCGGTGCAACGTGTTTTTTGCGTAATCAAGCGCGATTGTCTTGATTTTTTCTGGCGGAAACATAATCCGCAGGGCCACCAAAGCGGCTACCCCCAATACCGCCAAAACAATGACGGTTTTTAACAGCAGTTTAAATAATTTCTTCATATTTTTACTCTATCTTTTCGGGGCGGATTTTTCCACTCCGTAAAAAGGTTATTTTTTATTTTCTTCCGGCCGGACAACTTCGGCTTCCAATACCGTTTCGTCTTTTTTGCGTTGGTGGCGGAAAGCGGCCAAATCGTTATGCAGTAAAGAAAGTACCAAAAGGATAAACGCTCCGTCGTCCGTAATGCCCAAGACGGGCAGCACGTCCGGCAGTAAGTCAATGGGGCTGACTACGTATACCAAGCAGAGCAGTGCCCAAAAAAGCGTATTCCACGGCATTTTATATTTGCCGCGCAAAACGGCCCACAGCATGGGAAAGAAGGATGAAACGTCTGTAAACACGGTGGTTGGGCTGAATTTCATGTTAGGCTCCTTGTTCGGCGGACTCTAAATGTTTGGCTTCCTCCGTTACGTCATCCGAGCGCATGCCTAAAATATTTTCATTTACGCGCATGGCGTAATCGCCGATTCTTTCAAAGTTATTTAAAATGTCGGCGTAGGCGGTAATGGAATCGGGCGTGGCTTCGGCCTTACCCGCCAAAATGCGCTCACGGCGTGCGCGCAAAAATTGTTTGCGAAGCGCGTTTAGTTCGTTCTCGTCCCGCACCGCTTCTATAAACGTATTGCGGGCCTTGTCGTGCCATTGTTTGGTGGGCTGCTGCAAGTCCACCAGTACGCGGCGGGTGCGCTTGGTGATTTCTTTTGTCAGCTTGGCGATACTTTCCAAATCGTCTACGTCTTGGCCCATAAAGGGTTGTTTAGTATGGAATTTTTCCAAAATACGCGCGATTTTTTCGCCGCAGTCCCCCATGCGTTCAATGCTGTTAAGCACGTCAAAAAGAGAGAACGCCTGCGCCACCGCGTGGCGGGATAAATTCCCGTGCGTAAGCGTGGTTAAATAGAGGTTGATTTTATGTTCCAAAACGTCGGTGGTGTGTTCGGCGGCTTTTACGTCTTCAATCAGACGGTCGAACATTTTGTCGTCGTCCACTTTTACGGCGTGGATAAGTTTGTCCGTCATTTTTGTAACAAAGCTCATCATGCGTTCCACTTCTTTGCGTACGGCGATAAGCGCCAGCTCCGGCGTTTGGGTAAAGCGGGTGGAAAGGAAAATAAGCTCGTGTTCTTTTTTGTCCTCCCGTTTTGTTTTGGGGATAAATACCAGCGTCAATTTGGCAAGCTGTTTTAAAAACGGCAGCATAAGCGCCGTGTTAATTAAGTTAAACACCGTATGGAAAGCGGAAATATGGTAAGGCAGAACGGCCGTCAGTACGGAGGTTTCGCGCGTATAAGGCGAACCGGGCACCAGCCAATCAATAAAATGTACAAAATGCTTAAAAATACACGTTACCCACAGTACGCCGATAATGTTAAATAAAAAGTGCCCCAAGGCGGCGCGGCGGGCGTCTTTGCTGGCGCCGATGGCGGCTAAATTGGCCGTAACGGTGGTGCCGATGTTTTCCCCCAGCACAAGGGCGCAGGCGGTTGGAAAATCAATAATTCCGGCGGCGGCGCAGGTGAGCGTCATAGCCATTACCGCGCTGGAAGATTGTAAAATAACCGTCAGCACCGAACCGCTGACAATCAGCGTAAGCAGGTTGAGCAAATTATCTGGGCGGAATTTGGAAATCCACGCCACCACTTGCGGATTTTGGGCAAAATCGGCGGGGATGGCGTTTTTCATAATATCAAGCCCCAAAAACAGTAACCCGAAGCCGACCATGGTTTCGCCGATACGGCGGATGACGATGATGCGCGGAATAAACTGCGCAAAAAAACCTACCGCAATTACAGGCAGCGCAAAAAGCGAAATTTGAAAGTTAAACCCAAACAAGCTAACAATCCACGCCGTGAGCGTGGTGCCGATATTCGCCCCAAAAATAACTCCCAGGGCTTGGTAAAGCGTCAAGAGTCCCGCGCTGGTAAACCCCACCACCATAACGGTTGTGGCGCTGGAAGATTGGATAATGCTGGTTACCAACGCGCCGCAAAAAGTGGCGGCGTAGCGGTTGGTGGTGGCTACGCCCAACAGCTGGCGCAGTTTTTCGCCGGACACCTTTTGCAGGCCGTCGCTCATAATTTTCATGCCAAATAAGAATATAGCCAGGCCCCCGAATAAATTGAGGGTCGTCAGCAGGGTAGACATACGGAAAAATTCTCCTTAACTAAATTAACCGACAAAAACGGGAGCGCCCTTAAAGGGTTCTCCCGGATAAAATCAAAACGTCTGGCTTCCGCGCGTAGATTTTGCGCGGCTGAAAAAAGAATGGTGAAATAAACGGTTGCGCGAAGGATCATTTGGACATTTTTACCGACGGCGCGTCATCTTCTCCTTTTTGGGTTTTGTCTTGCTGTTGTTTGTTTTGCCACATATTGCGTTCTTGTTCGATTTGGCGAGCTATGTCGTCATCAAATAAAATGGTGGGCATACGGTCTTCTTCTTCGGCGTATTGCACCAAATCTTCCGGTTTGGGTTTATAGACTTGCTGTAAATGCTGCTGTGTAATTCCGTCATCGGGCATGGCGCTGACGGAAGATTTCACCACTTCCACGCCGCGCACGTCTTCCTGCCGGACGATGTTGCCGGCACCCGGGGGCAGAATGTTGTTATCCGCGCCAAATACTTTCGTTTCTTGGCTGGTAAGTTTTAATTCGGCCTGCGGGGTGAAGGAGTCGCGGTTATGGCCATAATCTTGGTTCAAAAACACGAGCACCAAAAATGCGGGAAGTGCCAGTAATATAAGCAGATATACAAGCGCAATAACCGCTAAAACGCCTATCCACGCAGGCGTTAATTGGGCCAGGTTAAAGCTGTCTGCAAAATGCAAAGGAATGATAACATATCCGCCGTAAAGTATGGTTGCAATAAAAGCAATCGGCAAAAGGATTGTGATAAGAAGCGCGCCCAAGGCGGTTAAAATGCGCTTGCCGGAAGTTAACTGAAAACTATAAATAATAGCGGCTATCGGCCCTTGTTCGCGCAGCGCAATAGCGGCGGGGGCGTACAGCAGGCGCGCGCCAATATATAACGGTACGGCGGATATGGCCGCCACCGTTAAGATAATGGAAACAATGGTGCCCGAGCCGGCTGTGTGGGTTAAAATGGACATCATCCACAGCGAAAGGGTGGTACTTCCTTTAAATACAAAAGCAAATACAAGGCCGACAATTACCCAAACCGCTCCATACAGAATATTAAAAATAAGTTGGTAAAATGCCGGGAAAACAGCGGCGGAAAGAGAATTGGAAACCGTTTCGTCCGTCCGCTCCGCCTTGGCTCCGAAAATGCGCAGTAATACAACGGCAAAATAAGCGGAAAAGAAAATGTTTGCCAACTTTAAAATAAAGTTGGGTACGCCTATCCAGAGTAAAGCCGCCTCCGCCGCAACAAACAGTACCGCAGCCAACAAATACCCTACCAGCGCGCCGCCGCAGCGGTTAACAAGCGCAAAAGATTCCAGCAACAGACGTATTAAACTGTGTTTTTCCCGTATTTCCATGGTTCCCCCTGCAAACGGTTTTATTGGTACTGATATTATAGCAAAACACGTGTATTTACGCGTACGATTTTAGAAGCGTTTTTCCAACGCTTTGGCCGCGGCAAAGCCGCTGCTCCAGGCCCATTGGAGGTTAAATCCCCCTAAACGGCCTGTTACGTCTACTAATTCCCCTATAATATACAAGCCGGGCACGCGCCGGGCTTCTAACGTAGACGGGTTGAGTTCCCGCACGTCAATCCCCCCCGCCGTTACTTCGGCTTTAGTAAGTCCCGCCGTCCCCGCCGGAACAAATGAAAAGCGGTTGACTGCTAATGCCGCCGCTTCCAGCTGTGCGCGGGAGGCGTTTGCAAGGTCCCGCTCCAGTTCCCCCAGTAAGGTTTTTGCGATTTTTACGGGCAGACCTTTTTCCGCAAGTGTGCCGGAAAAAGTTTTGGCGGAGTTTTTGGCGGCCGCGAAAATATCCGCCGCGTTTTGTCCGGGAAGAAAATCAATACACACTGTTTCCCCCGCTTCGCAAAACAGCGAAATGTTTAACACAGCAGGGCCGCTTACGCCGTCATGCGTAAAAAGGACGGGGCCTTCAAAACTTTTTTTCCCGCACCAAACACGCGCCGGAACGCTGTTACCCGCCAGGGCGGCAAAGCGCGTGCGGATTTCTTTGGGCAGCGTAAGGCCTACTAACGCGGGGCGGGTTTCGGATTCGCTTAAACCAAACTCCCGCGCAATTTTTAAGCCAAATCCGTTTGCGCCGAGTGCGGGATAAGAAAGCCCCCCCGCCGCCAATACCACATATTGGGAACGCACCGGCCCGGCGGATGTATCAGTTACAAACAGGGTATTTTCCCGCCGGATATTTAAGGCTCTCACGCCCAAAGCCAGTTGGGTGTTATTCTGTTTGGCCCGCATAGTTAAAAAGCGTACGATATCCTGCGCGCGTTTGGCAAAAAGCTGGCCGTTGGGGCGTTCTTCCCAGGGGATGCGTTCCTGATCTAATAAATTAATAAAATCCTGCGGTTTAAAAGCCGCAAGAGCGTTTTTGCAAAAATGTTTGTTAGGGCAAAGATAATCCGCCGCGGAAACGGAACGGTTGGAAAAATTACACTTCCCGCCGCCGGAAACGCTTACTTTTAAAGCAGGCTTTGTATTTGCTTCCAGCACGATTTTACATGCCGGAAAACTGCCGGCGCAAAAAAGTCCGCTGGCCCCAGCACCAATGACAGCGGTATGAAAAACGGTATTTTTTAGTTCGGTTGATTCCATATATAAAGGATATCAAATTAAGGGAGAAGTGTGGGGCAAGCGGCCTGCTTGCCCGTTGTTGATAATATGGGGTTAAAATGCTGAATTGACGCGGATAAGGCAAAAATTCAAAGGCTTTGCTTCTTTTTCTAATATAAAAAACATATGGCGTTGAACGGAAAATTTGCTATACTTTATTAAGAATAATTATTATTAATATGCAAAATACGTCTACTACTATATCTTCGCAGGAATTAAAGGCGCGTTTGGACTCGTTTGAAAACGAGTGCCGCTTGCGCGGGTTGCGCGTTACCAACCAACGCCGGGAAATTTTCCGGGCGGTGGCGGCTTCGCGCGAACATCCCAGCGCGGAAACCGTATTTTTGCAAGTGCGCCGTACTATGCCCAACGTATCGCTGGACACTGTATACCGCACCTTGTATTCTTTAGAACAAATGGAACTTTTAACGCGGGTGGGGGCTTCGTCCAAAGAACGCTTTGACGGCGATATGCGTCCGCATGCGCATTTTGTTTGTACGCAGTGCGGGGAGGTGTATGACATTTTCACCCCGCAGGAAGCGTTGTTTAACGCCCCGCAGGAAGCGCGCGAATGGGGCGATATAAAACGCGTAAACGTACAATTTAGAGGAATTTGTAAACGGTGCCGGAAATAATCCGGGCGCCGGAAGGATTGTAGTCGTAAAAGGAGATAATGAAATGGAACTTAAAGGCTCTAAAACCGAAAAAAACCTGATGGCCGCTTTTGCCGGTGAATCTCAGGCCCGCAACAAATATACCTACTACGCGTCTAAAGCGAAAAAAGAAGGGTTTGTACAGATTGCGAAAATCTTTGAAGAAACCGCCAACAACGAAATGGCCCACGCCAAAATTTGGTTCAAAGCGTTGCACTGCGGCGAAGTAGCCCCGACGGCTGAAAACTTGTTGGACGCCGCCAAAGGCGAAAATTACGAATGGACCGACATGTACGCCACGTTTGCCAAAGAAGCCAAAGAAGAAGGTTTTGACAAACTCGCTTACTTGTTTGAAGCCGTAGGCAAAATTGAAAAAATGCACGAAGAACGCTTCCGCAAACTTTTGCATAATGTAGAAGCGAAAGAAGTGTTCAAAAAAGCCGGTATTGTAATGTGGGAATGCGCCAACTGCGGCCACGTACACGTGGGCGAAAAAGCGCCGGAAATCTGCCCGGTCTGCTCTCACCCGCAAGCCTACTTTATGATTCACCCGGAAAACTATTAATTTCCGCTTGAACATATATTTAACCCCGTTCGAAAGAGCGGGGTTTTTTTATGGAGAATGTATTGCTCCGTTTCTGTAATAACGGTAAACGACAGATTCCCGACTACAACCTTCGGGAATGACATTAATAATAGGGAGTCCTTTCCCCTCGGCTGCCCTGAAGTGGAAGAATACACCCCTATTCGGGGAATGCTGTTGGGCATTATACGACAAAAAAAGCCGCCTCTTGCGAGGCGGCTTTTTAAGTTTACGGGAAACTTATTTGTTGACGGAAGCCATATAGGCCACGAGATCGAGCACTTTGTTGGAGTAGCCGATTTCGTTATCGTACCAAGAAACGACTTTTACGAAGGTGTCCGTCAAAGCGATACCGGCTTTAGCGTCAAAGATAGACGTGCGGGGATCGCCCAAGAAGTCGGAAGATACGACGGCGTCTTCGGTGTAACCCAAAATACCTTTGAGTTCGCCGTTGGCGGCTTCTTTCATCGCGGCGCAGATTTCTTCGTATTTGGCCGGTTTTTCGAGGTTGACGGTCAAGTCAACGACAGAAACGTCCAAGGTGGGAACGCGCATAGACATGCCGGTCAGTTTGCCGTTCAAAGCGGGGATTACTTTACCGACGGCTTTAGCAGCACCGGTTGAAGACGGAATGATGTTGCCGGCAGCGGCACGACCGCCTCTCCAGTCTTTTACGGACGGGCCGTCAACGGTTTTCTGGGTAGCGGTGGTGGAGTGAACGGTGGTCATGAGACCGTCTTTAATGCCCCATTTGTCGTTCAAAACTTTAGCGATGGGAGCCAAGCAGTTTGTGGTGCAGGAAGCGTTGGAAACGAACTGGGTGCCGGGTTTGTAGGTTTTTTCGTTCACACCGACGACGAACATCGGGGTGGCGTCTTTGGAAGGAGCGGACATTACCACATATTTCGCACCCGCTTTGATGTGGGCGGCGGCTTTTTCTTCGGTGAGGAAGAGGCCGGTGGATTCCACTACGTATTCGGCGCCTACTTTGTCCCAAGCCAGGTTGGCCGGATCTTTTTCAGCGGTTACGCGGATGGCTTTGCCGTTGACGATAAGTTTGCTGTTTTCAACGTCCGCTTCCACGGTGCCGTTGAATTTGCCGTGCATGGTGTCGTATTTGAGCATGTAAGCCAAATAGTCGACCGGGGTCAAGTCGTTAATACCGACGATTTCAATATCATTGCGTTCTTGAGCCGCGCGGAACACGAAGCGACCGATGCGGCCAAAACCGTTAATACCTACTTTAATAGTCATAGTTGTACATCCTCCATGGATTTTTTACTTCCAAATATATTTTACAATTTTTTCTGCGCCGCGTGTATATTTATCGGCGGAGGGTTATTCCCATCTTAAATGGAATGTTTTACACCACAGTTCCGCTTCCATATAGGTGCCAATCATTACACTGGGCGGAATGCCGGGCACGGCGCCGCCGCTTTCGGCGCTTAAACGGTTTATGGTTTCAAAAAAGTCTTCTATAACGGCTTTCATGCCGTACTCGTAATAAATGGCGGTTTGGCGTTCTGCGTTGTGGAATACGCGCTGATAGTGAGGGTTGCCATGCAAAATATGAAAAATCCCCGGGGCGTTGTTTTGCATTTCCGTTAAGTTTACCGGAAATATTTTGCCCGCCAAAGCGTATTTTTCGGTCATATCTTCGTAAATTATTTTGAGGGTGCTTTTGTTGACAATGTTGTGTGCGCCTTTATAGGCGTGGTCGTTGGCAATCAGATTCCACATGCGGGCGTAGGCGGGCTCCACCGTTTGGGGTTTTCGAGCCAGTTTGGTAATAGTTTTTAAATAGTTATACCCGCCATAAATGTTGGCGGGGTTGCCCAGTTTAGGGACGAGAAAATCAGTATTAATTACAACTTGCGGGACACGGACTTGCGCAATTTTGGGGTTAATGCGGGCTGTATGCAGATAGCGTGGGGAGCGCAATTCGGAAGTCGCTTTGGCTAAAGCCACTTGTGAAGCGGGAGCTTGCAATGTTCTTGCCACGACAGAAGCCTTGAGTCGTCTGATGGCTTTTCCCGTTTGTACAATTTTATATGCACTTTGGGCAAATGCACTGCATGAAAATAAACCGAGTACCAGTAACAGCAGCAGCTTCTTCATAAGGGGCCTCCTCCCGTGGGGGCTTTCCCTAACTGTAGTATTATTTGAGGGTGTTGTCCAGCGTATTTTAGGCCCAGTTTTTACATAGGTCCACCCAGGCTTTAGGGCGGGCGGCGGCTTCCAGTTCGGCGGGCGTAAGTTGTACGGCCGTATTGCGCGAGCCTCCGGCGGGATAAATACTTTCAAACCGCTTAAGCGATACGTCCAAATACACGTTTACCCCCTCTTTGGGCGCAAACGGACAGACTCCGCCGGGAATAAAACCCGTCATTTCTTCCACCTGGTCGGGTTTAATCATAGCAGCTTTTTGGCCGAAGAATGCTTTAAATTTGGCGTTGTCCACTTTTGCGTCTCCAGCGGCGACAATTAAAACGGCTTTGCCGTTTACGTCAAACGATAAGGTTTTGGCGATTAATTCCGGCTTGCAGCCCAATGCGGCGGCAGCCAGTTCCACAGTGGCGCTGGATTCATCCAGCGTTTTTAAACGGTCTTGCAGGCCGCAGGCGGCCAAGTGTGCCAATACTTTTTCTACAGAGTTCATATTGGTATTTTACATTTTTTAGGCTAAATTTTCTCTGCTTCTCCTGCGGGGAGTAAATGGAGTACAAGGCTTTCCCTCCTTTAGCCCTTGACTTGGAGTCAACTCCAGTGTTTATAATAATTATATAAGGGAGGTAAATCTATGAAGCAATCACCGATTGACACTGTTTTTGCACAAGGGGCCGAAAACCCTTACGGCAAATTTTTTACAGGGAAAACGTATTTAACAATGTTATCCGCGGCGGATAGCGTCTTTAACGCGCCGGTTGGCAATGTTACGTTTGAACCCGGCGCGCGCACAAACTGGCACAAACATGCGGGCGGACAGATTTTGCTTGTATTAAACGGCGAAGGGCGCTATCAGGAACGAGGAAAGGAAATCCAAATTTTAAAAAAGGGCGACGTTGTGCGTATTGCGCCGGATGTGGAACATTGGCACGGCGCCGCGCCGCAAAGTTGGTTTGTGCACGTTTCAATAGAAACCAACCCGGCCAAAGGCCCGGCTACGTGGCTGGAGCCGGTAACGGAAGAAGAATATAAATAGGAGTTTTACAAATATGGTTTTAGAAAACATCAATTCACCTTTAGACGTAAAAAAATTATCCCTGCCGGAAATGGAAACCTTGGCGGCGGAAATGCGCGAAGCGGTTATCAAAAAAGTAAATACCGTAGGCGGGCATTTCGGCCCTAATTTGGGGATTGTGGAAGCGACCATTGCCTTTCACTACGTATTTAATTCGCCGGAAGATAAAATCGTGTTTGACGTATCGCACCAGTGCTACCCCCACAAAATGCTGACGGGGCGCAAAGAGGGGTTTACAAACCCCGCCCAATACGGCCTCTATACGGGATACACCGCGCCGGAAGAAAGCGAACACGACTGGTTTAAAGTGGGGCATACATCCACCTCCGTCAGCTTAGCGACGGGGCTTGCCAAAGCGCGCGATTTAAAAGGCGAAAAGGGTAACGTGGTGGCGCTTATCGGCGACGGCTCTTTAAGCGGCGGAGAAGCGTATGAGGGCCTCAATAATGCGGCTGTTTTAGGAAGCAACATCATTATTTTAGTAAACGACAACGATATGTCTATCGCTGAAAACCAAGGCGGGTTATATGACAATCTGCGCCTCTTGCGCGAAACGAAAGGCCAGGCGGAACTTAACTTTTTTAAATCGCTGGGTTTTGATTACCTGTATATAGAAGAGGGAAACAATACTGCCAAACTAATTGAAGCGTTTGAGCAAGTAAAAGATTCCCCCCGCCCTACGGTCGTGCATATGCATACGTTAAAAGGAAAAGGCTGTGCCGCTTCCGAAGAAAATAAAGAAATGTTTCACTGGATTATGCCGGGTACGCTGGACCGCTTTGGCAAACCCGCCGCTCCCGCCGCGGAAACGTATCACTCCATTACGACGGATTTTATTTTGAAAAAAGCCGCGCAGGATAAAACCGTTACGGCCATTACCCCTGCCACTCCCGGCGCGTACGGTTTTACAAAAGAGTTCCGTGCCAAACTGGGCAAACAGTATGTGGACGTGGGCATCGCTGAAGAACATGCTGTGGCATACGCTTCGGCCATGGCTAAAGCGGGCGCGCGGCCGGTATTGGCGGTGATGAGTTCGTTTATTCAGCGCGCATATGACCAGCTGTCCCAGGACTTGTGCTTAAACGGCTCGCCGATTACGCTTCTTATTTATGCAGGCGGACTCTCCGGCGCGGACGCCACGCACTTGGGTGCTTTTGATATGACGCTGCTAGGCAATATCCCGGGGCTTACCTATTTGGCGCCCGCCAATAAAGAAGAGTATGAATCCATGCTGGAATACGCCTTGACGCAAAACAACAGGCCTGTAGCTATCCGCGTACCGAATGGCCCCGTTATCAGCACGGGTGTAAAGGACGAAACGGATTATTCCAAACAGAACCGCTTTTGCGTAACGCATAAAGGCTCGGAAGTGGCTGTGTTTGGCTTGGGCGGATTTTTAGCGTTGGCAAATGAAGCGGCCGACGAAATTAAAAAATCCTTGGGTGTGGACGCTACGGTAATTAATCCGCGCTTTATTACCGGGTTAGATGAAGAGCTTTTGAACGAGCTTAAAAAAGAGCACCGCGTCGTAGTAACATTGGAAGACGGGCAGCTGGACGGCGGATTCGGCGAAAAAGTGGCCCGCTTTTATGGCGACAGCAATATGAAGGTGCTTTGCCGCGGAGGGAAAAAAGAATTTACCGACCGCGTTGCGCTGGAAAAAATCTTAACAGACTGCCGCTTAACGCCCGCGCAAATTACCGAAGACGTTAAAAAGTGTTTAAAATAACCGTGTAAAAAGCGCCGTATTCCCCGGGTTCTGAGCCCGGGGATTTTTATGTTTTACAGTTTGGCGGGCGCACTTGGCTATATTTTTTGGGTATAAATGAACCCCCCGAATTTGCACCCGGGGGGTTATATGTAAGACTGCTTTCGCAGGATTAATTCTATTCTTGTTATTCTTTGGCGGGCTGTTCTTGTGCCGCGTGTTCTTTTTTGCGGCGGGCGTCCCATTTATCCACATACGTTTGCACCAAAATGTAGAATAACGGAATTAAGATGAGCCCTAACAGCGTACCCAATAACATACCGTAGAATACCGGCACGCCCAGTGCGCGGCGGCTGGCCGCCCCCGCACCCGTGGCTACCACCATGGGCAGCATACCCAAAATAAAGGTAAACGCCGTCATCAGTACCGGGCGGAAGCGCTGGGTAAGCCCGTCGAGCGCCGCCATATAAGCTGTTGTGCCTTTGGCGTGTTCGTCTTTAGAAAACTCTACAATTAAAATAGCGTTTTTAGCGGCCAACCCTACTAAAAGCACCAACCCCAACTGCGCATAAATGCTCAGCGGCAAATTGGTAATCCACAAGCCAAATAACCCCCCGCCTACTGCAGCTACGACGGACATCAATACCGGCATGGGAATCGTCCAGCTTTCGTACTGCGCCACCAAGAACAGGTACGCAAATACCACGGCCAGTAAAATCAACAGGCCAAGCTGCCCTTCGTTCTGTTTTTCCTGGTAGCTCATACCGCTCCATTCGTACGCGTAACCGGCGGGAAGGGTCTGCATAATTTTTTCCGTGGCAGCCATCGCTTCACCGGAGCTGGAGCCTGCGGCGGGCGACGCGTTCAAACTGGCGGCCGGATACTGGTTATAGCGCGAAATCTGCCGCGGGGAGAGTACGTAGCGCAAGTCCACCAGCGCGCGCAGCGGCACCAGTTCGCCTTTTGTATTGGGAACGTACATTTTATTGATGTCGTCCGGCGTGACGCGGTATTTAGCGTCCGACTGGATGATGACTTTGTTCACCTGCGTGCCAAAGTTTACGTCGCCAATGTACGAGGAGCCCAGGTATTTTTCCAATACGGAATACACGCTGGAAACGGGTACGTTCATGGCTTCGGCTTTGGTGCGGTCCACATCCAGATAGATGTTGGGCGTATCGGCCTTAAAGGTGGAGTACGCAATCATCATGGACGGATCCATCATCATTTTAAAAGCCGAACCGTCTGCGGCGGCAGCAAGCTGCTGGTAGTCAAAGTCGTTCAGGGCTTGCAGGCGTAAGTCCAGCCCGCCGGTGGTCCCCAAGCCGGGAATAGACGGCATTTCAAACACGCGGATAGTAGCTTCCGGGATGGAGGAGAGTTCGCGGGTAAGTTTATTGACGATAGCCGTTTGCTGCAGCGGAGCGGCTTTACGTTTATCCCACGGATCAAGCGACAGGAAGGCCATTGCTACGTTTTCACCCGAACCGGCAACCATGCTGTGGCCGATAACGGCAGTCATGTGTTTTACGCCGGGCGTTTCTCTCACCATGGGCGTAATTTTTTCAAGCACCGCTTTTGTGCGGGCGAAAGCCGCGCCTTCCGGCAGTTGAATATCCACCAGCGCAACACCCTGGTCTTCCGTCGGAATAAAGGACGTTTGGCTGAATTTTACAAATACGCCGTCCAACAGTAAGAATCCGGCAAACAGCAAGCCGATAATCAACATTTTGCGGGCGATTTTCTTTACAACGCTTTTATAACTGCGTGCACCGCGCTGTACAGCAAAGTTAAACCAGCGCAGAGCAAAGAATTTGGTTTCTTCCACCGGGCGAAGCATGGTGGCGCAAATAGCCGGAGACAACGACAAGGCGTTAAGCGTGGAGAAACATACCGCTACGGAAATGGTAACGGCAAACTGTTTGTAAATTTCCCCCGTGATACCGCCCATAAAGCAGATCGGTACGAAAATAGCCAACAACACTAACGTAGTGGCAATCAACGCGCCGGAAAGTTCTTCCATGGCTTGGGTAGTGGCTTCCACCGGGCCTTTGTGTTCGCGGTTCATTAAGTAAATAACGCGTTCCACGACGCAGATAGCGTCATCCACCACTAGACCAATTGCCAATACAAGCGCAAACAGTGTAAACAAGTTAATGGAATACCCAAGCGCCAACATAACGGCAAACGTACCCAAGAGAGACACCGGAATCGTAGCCGAGGGCACCAAGGTGGCGCGCCAGTCCTGCAAGAATACGTAACAAACCAGTACTACAAGCAGGAAGGTAATAATTAAGGTTTCTACTACTTCGTAAATAGAGGCGTAAATAAAGTCGGTCGTGTCTACGGAAAAGTCATACGCCATATCTTCCGGGAAGAACTGCTCCAAGCGTTTAAGTTCTGCTTTTAACAGTTTCATTGTTTCTACGGCGTTAGCGCCGGAGGAAAGGTTTACCATCATAGGGATGGATGTTTTTCCGTCGAACTGGGCGGCGTGCGAGTAGCTTTCCTGCCCTTCTTCCACTTTAGCGATTTCTTTTAAGCGCACCTGGCCGCCTTGTTCGTCGGTGCGGACGATGATATTTTCAAAGTCCGCCGCTTTATTTAAGCGTCCGTCCGTTTGCAAGGCGTACACGGTCAGCACGTTACCCGTGGTCGGGCGCGCGCCGATTTTACCCAAAGAAGGCTGGTAGTTCTGGCTGGAAATGGCGTTTGTTACGTCTGCCTGCGAGATGTTAAGCGCAGCCATTTTATCTGCATCCAACCAGACGCGCATACTTTTGCTGGCGCCGAATACCATAGCTTCACCCACGCCGCTGATACGGCTGATGTTTTTAGCTACGTTATTGTTTAAATAATCGCTTAGTTCTAAATCCGTCAGCGTACCGTTGGGCGAAGTAAACGAAATGAAGCCCAAAATATTGGACGAACGGCGGTAAATCGTAAGCCCTTGGCGGGTAACGTCGCCCGGCAGCTGCGAAGTGGCCTGCGAAACGCGGTTCTGCACTTTTACCTGGGCAATATCCGGGTCTACGCCTGTTTTAAAGGTAACGGTTAAGTCGTACGAGCCGTCGGAAGAGTTAGAGCTCATATACAGCATGTCTTCCACGCCGTTTACCTTGTCTTCCAACGGAATACCCACCGTTTTGGCGATTACTTCCGCACTTGCGCCCGGATAGGTGGCTCTCACCACCACTTCGGGCGGAGTGATTTCCGGGTACAGGGCAATAGGCAGCGATTTGACTGCAATCAAACCCGCTAAACACAACAAGAGCGAGATGACGATTGCAAAGCGGGGCCTTTTAATAAAAAATTTAGAAAACATGCTTCTTTATGCCTCCTGGGCGTTGTTGGCTTCTTCTGCCGATTTTTCAGCCGCTTCTTTGGAAGAGGTGCTCAACGCAACGGCCGGCAGCGCGGGTGTTTCCCCCCCGCTGACGTTTACCTGCTGGCCGTTCTGCAATTTTTGATGTCCTACGGGCACAATGCGGTCTCCGTCTTCCAAGCCGGACACGACGACGTATTTGTCTTCCACCATGTCCCCCACGGTAATGTATTTCTGCAAGACGGTATTTTCAGGTGTTACGGTCATTACAAACTGGCCGGAAGAATCCTGCGCTACAGCCGTTTGCGGGATTAAGATGACCGGGCGGAATTTATCCAAGCTGACGGTTACGTTTACGTAGTTGCCGGGGATTAATTTACCGTCTTCGTTGCCAGCCTGGGCGTAAACGGCCATGGTGGCTGTTTGCGCGTTGATTTCATTGTCCGAAAATACGGAAGCGGACGGAATATTCATGCGTTCACCGTTAGGCAGTTCAATTTGCAAATCCGGCGTGCTGGTGGTGATTTGGTCCATACCGGACAAGCGTTCTTTATCAGTGATAGAGAATACCACGCGGATCGGATCCATTTGAATCACGCGCGCCAATTTGCTGGAAGACGCATTGGCATAGTTACCTTTCGTCAGTAACGCTTTGCCGATATAACCGCTGATAGGAGAGCGGACTTCGGTATATTCCAAATCCAATTTGGCAAGGTCCAGGCTGGCCTGGGCAGCTTTTACGTTAGCTTTGGCGTTAGCCAAGTTGCTTTCGGCAACTTCCAAGTCCGCTTTGGAGAGGATTTTTTCCTGATACAAAGAAAGTTCGCGGTTATAGTCGCTGGCGATTTGTTTTTCGCTGGCGAGGGCTTTATCAAGCGCGGCTTCGGCGGACGTAACGGCCGCTTTATAGCGGGCTTGGTCGATGATGAAGAGCACGTCGCCTTCTTTTACAAAAGAGCCGTCTTTAAAAAGCACTTTATCGATATAACCTGAAACCTGCGGCGTAACATCGGACGAGTTAATAGCTTCCACTTTGGCGATAAAATTTTTGCCAAGCGCCACCGGGCGTTTGTGGAGCGTCTGCGTCAGCACGCTGGTTTGGCCGGCGCCGCCAAAGTGCATTTGGCCGCCGGAAGACAGTTTGCCTTTAATGACAAACCCAAAAATCCCCCCGATAAGCAGGACGGTGATATATTTGGTGTAACGAATTGCGGTTCTTTTTTTCATAAATTTTTATTTCCCAATGCTTCTGTACAGGTTAGCTTTGCTTAAAAGCACGCTGTAGAAAGCCGTAATTTTATTTTGCCGCGCGTCGGCCAGTTGGGACACGGCGGAAAGCAGATTAAGGATATCCCCCTTGCCTACTTCGTAATAGCGGAATGCGACGCGGTGGTTTTCTTCCGCGCTGGCTAAAATGGTTTGGCTGATTTCATACGAACGTACCGCCGTTTTGTAGTTTTGGTACGAGCTCCATACCTCATTTTCCACTTGGCGTTTGAGCGCGTCCGTATTGCGTTCGGCCTGTTTGTACTGGAATGAAGCCTGCTGGATGTTATACATATTCGAAAACCCGGTAAACAGCGGCCAAGAAAGGCGCAGTCCGGCGGCGTTGTCCGTCGAATAGGGGTTGGAATGTTTCCAATTATCGCCGTATGAAGCGGATGCTACCGCGCTGATAGAAGGTAAAGCGTCCGTTTTGGCCGTATACAGGCCGGCTTTTTGCGCTTCAGCCTGGCTTTGGGCGCTTTTCAGTTCCGGGCGGTCCTGCAAGGCGGAAGCCATTAGTTCTTGCACGTTGTCGTTTTCCAACTGGAGGAACTTTTTGTCGTGTTCCGGCTTAGCCAGTTTTACTTCCGTATCCGGGGCCATGTTTAGCAGTACGGCCAGCGTACCCTTATGCTGGTTGATTTGGTTAGCCGCTTGTACGACCGTTAACTCCGCCTGTTCGTAGCGGGTTTGGGCTTGTAGTTTATCGCTTAAAGAAACCATACCCAATTTATAGCGTTTTTTAGCTTCGTTATAAGATTGTTTATACGTAGCCAAACTGGCTTTGGCGCTTACCCAGGATTCCTGCGCGGCCAATAAGTTAAGATAGGCTGTTTGGATGGAAAGCGTCAGTTTTTGCAGTTCTGCATTATATGTATAATCCGCCGCTTTAAAAAACGCTTTTGTTGCGTCAATGCGCGCGCCGCGGCCGCCAAAATCGAATAACAGCCACGAGGCTTCGGCTTTACCCTGGTACGGTTCTTTTTGAATATAATCCTGGTGTTCCAAGCGTTCCCCGGTAATGCTGCCGGTACCCGTTAAAGTAACGGACGGCAAGTATTGGGAGCGGGAAGCCCCCACCGCCGCTTCAGACGCTTTTACCCCCATGTATTGGGCGCTTAAAGAAGGGTTGGTGCAAATGCCGATTTGGATTAAATCCGCCAGCGCCAATTCTTCCTGTGCTACATCCTTATCAATACAACCCTCGGGCGGGCGCGTGTTATACGCTCCCAGCGGGTCCAAAGCCGCGCCGGGCAAGGCCATACAACAGGCCGCCAACAGTAAGACGTATTTTTTCATTTACTTGTCCTTGTTTTTTATAATTTGAAAGATTCGTACGGTATTTTTATAAAAAACTTACCGCTCGGTAAATTATATCAAAATAAAGATTATTGTTTCAAATTTTTATTGCAAAATATTGAGGTAAAAAATCCCATTTACCAGTAGCGTTTTTGGTAGCGTTTTTTGTGAAAAAAAATGATAAAGTTTGAAATAAAAACACTTAATATGATGAAAGAATACCGACGGGAAGGGCAACAAAAAACCCACTCCCCGACGGGGAATAGGCTTGTATAGCAGAACGGAGAGGGAGGTTTCGCCCTGCATAAATTTCCTGACGGAAATTTTGCCCGGGCCCGCCCTCGCGGTTTTTACCTTTCGCGTCTTTTGCCGCTCAAACAAAAACATCGCTCCGGGCTTCGAATCCCTACGCAACGCAAAGCAGTTTGCGTTGCTCCAACTCTCTCTTTAGAAATAAAAAAACCCCGCGTATGCAGGGTTTTTTTAATTTCCACGGAGAGGGAGGGATTCGAACCCTCGATACGGGAATTAACCCGTATAACGGTTTAGCAAACCGCCGCTTTCGGCCTCTCAGCCACCTCTCCAAAAATTCTTTGCCGGAAATCTGCCTCCGACTTAATATATTATAACAAAATTTTAGTTTTTTTTCTAAATTTCTGTTTTATATTATTAATAACCAAGCGGTTTTCCGACGACAATTACCTTTATCCGCCCCGCTGGCCGGCATAAACGCGTGATAACTAAGTGTGCGCAAATAGAGTCCGCCGCCGTGCAATCAGCGCAGGCTCCCGTCATCAAACAAGGCGTTTTGTTATCCGTAAACCGTTGGGCGTTTGTCGGGGCGGCCACTGTGCGGGCACGGATGACGGCATCCTCCAGCTTATGCGCAAGTTTATTGATTCCCACAAATACAATTACTTGCTTGGGGCCATACATAAGGGCCGCAGTGCGGTTTCCGTTTGCGTCAATATTTACCAGCTGGCCGTCTTGGCTGACGGCATTTGCACCCATCAAAAAAGTGTCACACAATAAAGCGCGGCGCATTAATTCCTGGCGTTCCAGCGGGGAAGATGCCGTATCGCGGTCAACAACCGGCTGATTACGTTTAGAAAGGGCTTCTAAAATCCCAATTTCTTTAATAGAAGAGGAGCCGCCCCATGACACCACATCTTGCGGCGGGATAAGCTCAAGCGCTTTAGAGAGTGCTTCTTTTTCGTCAGCGCAAAAATACGCCTCAAAATGGCGTTTTTGCAAGGCCGTTACCAACTGTAACCCCAGTTTTTGCGCACGGACAGCAGGCGGATTTATTGTCATTTAAAAACTTTTTTTAAGCCCTTCGGCAAGGGGCGTAAATTGCTGGCCCGTCAGTTTTACCCATTTAGCGTTGGAGCAAATCCAGTGCCCGGGGATGACGGCTTCTTTTACTTTGTCGTAATTTAACGCGGGCTGGGCGCCGGTAATGCGCGCGGCGGTTTCGTAAATCCACGCGGCCGCGTTCATCAGCCAATGCGGGGCGCGCGGCATAAACGGTTTTTTAACATTCATAGCTTTGGCCATTTCGCCAATAAAATAATCCCAGCCGTACACGGCGGGCTCGCAGATAAAAAAGGTTTCCCCCCCTGTATCCGGGCGGTTAAAAGCGGTCCATAAAGCTTCCACCAAGTCGTCCACATGAACAAAGCTAAAAAGTCCGTCGCCGGACGTATTCACCATAATCCCGCGTTTGACCCATGAGGCGATTTTTGATACGCCAGAATCATTCCGGCCGTATACAATCGGAGGGCGGACAATCGTCCATTTTACGCCGGAGCGCAAGGTTTTAACGGCTTTTTCTCCGCCTAATTTGGTGATGCCGTAATCGGATACCGGGGCGGGGGGCAGGTCTTCTGTACGGGGAGAATTGGCGTTTTGTGCAAATCCGCTGGCCGCCAGGCTGGAGACGTGCACAAACGTGGACACGGAAGGAGTTTTATTGACTGCTTCCACTACGTTTTGTGTAGCGGTGATGTTGGCTTTTTCAAAATCATGATAGTTAAAGCCAAAAATGGCGGCGGCCAAGTGGAAAACACCGTCGCAACCGTCCAAGGCCTTTTGCAAGGAAGCCACATCGTTATAATCGGCCTGTACAAGAGAAACTGCCGGATTGGCCGGCTGTGTTTTGGGCGTACGGCGGGTGGTAATGCGGACGTTATATCCTTCTTTTAACAGTTTATCCGTTAAAGCGCGGCCGATAAAGCCGTTTCCGCCGGTTATTAAAAGTGTTTTTTTCATAATTAGTCCGCTTCGATTTGCAAAGAATCAATCAGCTCGTCAGTCTTTTTGGAGACCGTTTTTTTAATTTCTTTTTTCACTTTTTCGCCGTCCATATCTTGGTTAATAAAGTTTTCGGAGCGGCGGGCGTTGCGGCGGACGAAATCAAAATTAAATTTAAAGCGTTTAAGGCCTTTGTCAATATCGGATTTAGTAGGAAATTCCCCATATTTCAGTTTATTGATAGGGGTTACTTTATCTTCCTGCGGGAAATACCACAACAGCGTATACATTACCGCACACAAAAACACCAAGCTGACCAGTTTATTTAATGTTTCAAAACGGTAAATGCCAAAAATGTTGGATACAATGGACAAAATCATAATCCCGCCCGTCCACATGGCGATTAAAATGCCGATAAACGTCCAGCCGGACGCATCAAAGTTAGGGTACAATACCATAACCGCAAAACAACACAAAAGCAAAATAGCAAAACGCTGCCAACCGTTCATATTATTTCTCCTGTTTAAATTCTACACTGACGGTAAGTTCGTCTTTTTCGTAATACATCGGAAGCGGCGCAAACGGCCCGGCGTTAATAACGGCGGACGAGGCGGCGAAGTCGAACGTGTCATCGCCGGATTTGCGTTCCACTTTCAAATCTTTTACTTTTCCGTCTCGCGCGATGGCAAAGGTAACAAGCGCCGCTAACGTGGAGCCTGCGGGGCGGCGTTTTTCCCACTCAATCCAAAGGGAGTTGCGAACCTGGGTAATATACCACGGATACGGAAAGTTTGCAAAATCGGTTTGAATGTTTCCGCCGGAAAATTCTCCCTCTTTAGAAGAATCCTCCCCCCCTTTATCAGCTGGTTCATCGTCCAGTACGCTGGGGGCGGAAAGCGGTTCGGCCTTGGGCGCCGGTTTTGAGGCGGCCTTTTTGGCGGGTTGTTTTTTAGCGGCAATTTCCTCTTTGGCGGCGTAGGCTTTTTTATCCGGCTTGGGGGCTTCTTTTTTTACTTCGGCTTCTTTAGCGGGGGCCGGGGCTTGCACGGCCGCTTTAGGCGCCTTGGGGGCAGCGGCTTCCTGCCCTTGGGTAGCGATTACTTTGCCAGTGCCGATGAAATCAATCGTATACGTAGCGGAGGCCTTCTTAGCTGAAGGCGCCAAGAGGAGCAGTAAAAACAGTGCGGCCAGTACGTGTAATCCGCCGGAAATTGCCGTATACTTGTTTAACATTAGTTTTTAGAAAGGACCCCAATCCCCAATTTGGCCGCGCCCAATTTTTTGGCTACGTCAAACACGTTTACCACTTGTTGGACGGGGACTTCTTTATCGGCCTGGACGAGAATCGTCTTTTTATTGGCTTTGCCTAAACGCAAAATCAGTTCGCGCTCCAGGTTTTTAAGAGTCAGTTTTTTGTTCATAACGGATATCGTTCCGTCTTTTTGCACTTCCACGCGGATGACATCATCGTCCGCCTGGGTGTTTATAGCGTTGGATTTGGGTAAATCCACCGTCAGCTGCATTTGCACCAGCATCGGGCTCATCACCATAAAAATAATCAGCAAAATCAGCGTAATGTCGATAAACGGCACCATGTTGATTTCCGCCATGACGGTTCTGTTTTTATGTGTGCTCATAAGTTAAAAACCGCCGTCGTTCTGGCGGAAGATAAATTCGTTCGCGGCGTTTTCCAATTCTTTGGCGAAGTAATTGGTTTTAGACAGGAAATAGTTGTACGCGATAACCGCCGGAATGGCTACAAACAGCCCGGCGGCGGTGTTGATTAACGCTTCGGCAATACCGGCGGCCACGACGGACGCTCCCGCATTTGCGGCGGCTCCGGCGGCTAAATCTTTAAACGCGTGCATAACGCCGATAACCGTACCAAAAAGCCCGATAAACGGCGTAATGCTGCCCAGCGTACCCAGTACGGTCAAGCGGCGCTGCAGTTTGGAAATTTCCCAATCAATTACGTTATCGGCCAGTTTTTCAAGCTCGGCCTGCGGGCGGCTGCGTTCTTCAAGCAGTCGGGAAAGAAGCTGCGCCGCGGGAGTATTTTTTACCACGTCTTTTTTGCAGGCCTCTTCCACTTTTTGATAATTTTCCGAGCGGAGCGGATGACGGGAATAGCTGATTAATTTACGGGACAAATTAATTGCCGAGCGCAGTTTAAAATACCGTTCCAAAATTACGGAAATGGAATAGACGGACAACAGCAAAAGTAAAATAAGCACGGGTCCGCCGGCGGCCAGCAGTTCACGCAGGTTGGTCATGTTGGAAAAATCCATTTTTTAATCTCCTTGGGGTATTAGGCCCGAACAAAAAATATAATAAAAATCTGAACTAAAATATTGGCCATAAGGCCGGCGGCTACGTCGTCAAACACCACGCCGAAAGCGTTTTCCATCCGGTCAAATGTTTTTACAAGCCACGGTTTTAAGGTGTCAAACGTCCGAAACAGCACAAACGCCGCCAACAAATACGGCCACGTGCGGGGCAGAAACGCCATGGCGGTAACGTATCCGGCAATTTCATCTATAACGATTTTCGGATTGTCATGCCCCGTATATCCTTTAAATTGTACTTTTTTGCATACCACTACCGCAAACGCCCACACCAAAAGCATACACACGCTGTAGAGCATTTGGTCTGCCGGTAGAATTAAAACCAGCGGAATGCCGACGAGCGTGCCTAAAAAACCCGCCCCCGTATTCTTTTTAAACGGGATAATAAGTGCCGGTAAATAGCTGATAAAAAAGCCCGTAGCCAAGGCGCGCCAGATTATTTGCACGGCAAACTCCATGATTTTTTTAACAGATCCCAGTTATTACGCAAATACGACACCGCGCTGATCCACGTAATAACGGCCGCCACAGCGGTAATGGCGTACGGAATTTTGCACAGAAGAACAAACAGGAAAATGCACACTTCCCGCGCACAGCCCGTTAAAATATGGGATAAGTGATATACGTCCAAGACAAAGAAAATCACGCCGATGGCCGTCATTTGGATAACGGTTTTAAATTTTCCCCACCGCTCGGCCGCCATTACTTTGCCTTCCAGGGCGGCAATAACGCGCAAGGTGGAAACCATTAGTTCACGCAGTAAGATGAAAAATACGGCCCAAATAGGTACATCCAATTCTTTAATGCCCACAAACGCAAAAAACGCCGCCGCCACTAAAATTTTGTCTACAAAAGGATCCACAATCGCCCCAAACGGCGTAATGGTGTTAGTTTCGCGAGCAATTTTACCGTCCACCCAGTCCGTGCTGGCCGCTAAAATAAAAATAAGCGTAGCCACCAAACGGGCCCAGCCGTACGGCAGTAAAATAAACAAAAACATTACGATAGACAGCGCTGCGCGCGCAAGCGTAATTTTATTGGCAAGCGTCATTTTCATTCAAAAAATCCTCCAAAGGTTTGCTCCGGCAGGGGCGCGTTTTTGCGCGCGGCGGAGAGCGTGGCTTTCGTCAGCATTAAGTCCGACTTTATGGCAATTTCCCGCGGGAAAAAATCCGTTTTGGACAAGGTTAAATAAAGCTCGTATTCCTCCCCCTCTTTTGGCGTAAGCACGAGTACGGCCTCCTGCGGCGTCTGCTTTGTTACGGCGGCGTTATGTTTGTCCACAAGCGCGGTATAATTGCCGAAATCAAACAATGCCTGATTGGGCTGGCCTTGCTGCCAATCGGCCCAGGAAAGCGTGGTAACGTGTGCGCCGGTTTCGTCCAAAATAATGATTTCCTTTTTATTGGTGACGGCGGACTGTTCCGTTTCTCCCGTGCGGGAGAGTGTATCTAAACGCAAAAAGTTGTGTGCTTTATCATAAGACAGCGTACCGCGGGAACGGCTTACCTGCACACCGTCGTAAGACGTAGATTGTTCAAACTGGGTGGATAAAGTGTTTAATTTTTTATCCCATTCTTTTAACCGCGCGGAGAGTTGTTCGGCGGTATACGTAACGTCTTTTTTAGGCTGGGGTTTGGGTTTTACCGTTGGTTTTGAAGAAACGGGTTTTTCCGGTTCGGCCGGCTGCTGCGTTTGGACGGGGGCCGCCGCTTGCGGCTGTTTTTCCGGGGCGGGTTGGGGTTTGTCATCCGTACATGCAGCCAAAGAACAGCTTAAAAGCGCGGCAAAAAAAAGTTTATTTATAGACGGTTTCATAGGTTTCTTCCTGGTAAGTTTTATCGTATGGCAGGCTGTTTAATTCTTCAATCGCCTGGTCGATCATTTCGTAATGGATTTCCCAGCGATTGGAGCCTTCCGGTTTGGAAATATAGCCTTTCATTTCCAGTACGCTTAACATATTGGTCGCACGTGCGCTGGAACCAAAATGCGCCTTTAACAAATCCTGCGACACGCGGCGGCGTTCTTTAATAAGGTTCAATCCCTGCAATAATTCTTCGGGCTTGGTGCCAAGGCCGTCCTGCGGACGCTGGCCGGCGGGCTGTTCGCTTACCACCTGAACGGGGTAATCCGGCGCGCCCTGTGCGCGTAAGAAATCGGCCACGGCGTTGATTTCTTTTTCGGACACGTATGCCCCCTGGATACGAAGCGGCGTTTTATCGGAAGTGCTTTGATACAGCATATCACCCCGGCCTAACAGGTCTTCCGCGCCCGTAGCGTCCAAGATAACTTTAGAGTCGATGCCAGAAGCCACCTGTAACGCAATACGGGAGGGCAAGTTCGCCTTAATAATACCCGTAATTACTTTGACGGACGGCCGCTGCGTGCACAAAATAAGGTGTATCCCCAGCGCGCGGCCCATTTGGGCAAGGCGTTGGATAGAATCTTCGATAGAGGCTTTGGTTTGCAGCATAAGGTCGGCCATTTCGTCGATAATTACAAAAATATAGAACATTTTTTCTTCATTATGTTCTTTGGCCCACTGGTTATAGCCCTCAATGTTTTTTACTTTGGCAAGCTGCATAATAGCCAGACGTTTTTCCATTACTTTTACGAGCTTTTGCAAAGACTGCGCCGCGCCGTTGGCGTCGGTTACTACGTCCACATCATCGCAAGAGGTTTTGGGGTCATACAAATAAGGAATACCTTCATAAAGCGTCAGTTCCACGCGTTTAGGGTCAATCATTAAAAATTTAACCTCATCCGGGCGGTGCTTATATAAAAGGGAGATAATAATCGTATGCAGACAAATGGATTTACCGCTGTTGGTGGCCCCGGCAATCAAAATATGCGGCCATTTTTCAGCCACGGAACCGGCGGGATCGCCGTCGGCGTAACGGCCCAGCGCAATCGGCATGACGGCCTTGGAGGAGGCATACACGGGCGATTGTAAAATTTCTTTCATGGTAACCATAACCGGACGGTCGTTAGGGATTTCGAACCCGACGGCATTTTTACCCGGGATAGGCGCCTGCACGCGAATAGCGCGCGCTTCCATGCTGGCTTGAATGTCCTGCGTGCGTGCTGTAATAGATGCGATAGTTACACCCGGATCAGGCTTGATTTCATAGCGGGTAACCACCGGGCCCGGCGATACGCCCGTTACGCTGGCGCGGATGTCAAAACTTTTAAGGGTGTCTTCCAAACGGCGGGTTGCTTGGGCGATTTCGTCGTCCGTCGGGCCGACAAGTCCGTCCCCTACCGGGTCGGCCAAAAGTTCCAGGGGCGGCAGTTGGAATGTTTTGGGATCAAACTTTTTGATTTCACCATTTTCATCCGTCGCTTTTTCGGGCGCGTCTTTTGGTTTTTCTTCGGTTAAATGAGCGGCGGAAATATCTTCTCTCCGGGGCAGTTTAACGGGTTCGGCCACCGCCACCGGGCGGCGGATTTCCGGCTTGGAACGGCGGATTTCCGGCGCTTCGTGCAATTCTTCCGCCACGGGCGCGGCAAGTTGTTCTTTGGCGGACTTTTCTTTAATTTCGGCGCGGCCTTCGGTTACTTTTTGTTTAAGCTCCGCGCGCGCTTCCAGCCAGCCGTCAAAATCGTTGCGGACAAATTCCGCCGTTTTGGCAAGCACCACCGACCACGGAATAGCAAACAGCATATGGAGGCCGACCAAAATAAACGCCAGCGAAAAAAGCGTTGCGCCGACGGAGCCGGATACGCCTTTAAACGCGTAAAAAACTTTTTGCCCTACAAAGCCGCCGCTGATTAAAGAATCGGTAAAAATCAGTTTTAAAAGCGTCAGCAAACTGGACACGGCCGACAGCGTTATCCCCGTACCGATTAAAAAGAATAAAAAGGATGCGCTTTTTTTGCGCACAGTCTGCACCAGCCAATACGCCAAAAACAACGGCAATAATCCCGCCGATTGGCCCAATAATTGGAATAATTCTTTGGCTACTTGTTCCCCCAGGCGGCCGCTTGAAACATTAAACCATAAAATACAGAACAGCCACGCGCACAGTGTTCCGCCTAAAATATACAGGGCGGTGCGCATCCACGCGTTGGATGATGTTTTTTTCGTTTTCCGTTTAGTTTTTTTGGCGGCGTAGTAATACTTGGGCATATAGCTTATTTTACCTTTTTTTCGGCGGTTTAGGGAGATTTTATATATTCCTCAAAGCAGGTTTTACATTAGGCACGTTACAAAGAAAAAACCCGGCTTCGCTCTAGCGAAACCGGGCATACAAAAAGTACGGTTAGTTGGCGGCTTGTTCGGGGGCGGGCTGTGCGTTTTGTACGGCGGCAGTCCACGTTACGTGGTAGTTAATGCCGTCCGCTTCCAACGAAATTTTACCCTGCTGGTATAATGCGCCCAACGCCAAGTAAAGCACCGAGGCCGATAAGCGCAGCGTTACCTTAAGCTGCCAGGAAGTGGCTTTGCCCTGCTGGGCCAAGTACTCCGCAATGCGGGTAACCGCAGTTTGGATGTTTTCCTGTAACGGATTCATAATTATACCCGTTCAAAAGCGAATAACGCTTCGCCCTGTTTAACCGGTTTGCCGTTTTCCACGAGCACTTTTTTAATAATGCAGGGGAATTCCGCGCGGACTTCGTTAAATACTTTCATAGCTTCAATTAAGCAGATTACGTCGCCTTTATTTACGCGCGCGCCTTCTTTGGCGAACGGCGGGGCGGACGGAGTGGAACCGCGGAAGAAGATACCGGTAAGGGAGGATTTAATAACGTCTTTATATTGTTCCTGCTGTACGCCGGCCGCTGCGGAAGCGCCGGAAGCGGCTACTGCGCCGCCCAAGTTGACGGGTACAGGAACAACGGCGGGTTTGGCTTTTACCAAGCGCAGATACAGGCCTTTTTGGTCGTATTCAATCGTATCAATGTTATTGTCCTGCATGAAACCGTAAAGCTGTTTTACTTCTTTCAAAATCGGAGATTCTTTTACGGCGGCGGTGGCTTTGACCGGGGCCGCTTTTTTAGCTACTGTTTTTTTCATAACAAAAATAACCTCTGTTCCTTGATAATAAACCAAAACTGCTTTTATTTATTTTACATAATTTTTAAACGCTTGGCAGTATTACTTCCGTTCCGGGGTATTTTTGATGCGTTCGCGTTCCAGCTTTTTACCGTCGACAGGCTGCGTAATTCCAAGCGTGCGGGTCACATCAAAAGAAGACAACGCATACCCCATACCAAACCCCAGTTCCGGCCGCAATACGCGGGTATTCACGCCAATCACCCGGCCGGAAGATTTCAGCACCAGCGGCCCGCCGGAGTTGCCCGGATTAATGGCCGCATCCACTTGTATTTCGTCCGTACCGTTGTGGTTGTTTAGTGCGCTGATAATGCCTTGCGTAACCGTCCAAAACTTGTCATGCGGGTTGCCTATGGCCAGCACGGTATCGCCCGTTTTGTATAAGGAGCGGTCCGTTTCCAGTTCAAAATAAGGGAACTCCCCCTCCGCTTTTAGAATGGCCACATCGCGTTCGCGGTTCACTTTTACAACGCGCGCGTAGCGGAACGGAGGCTCGGCCTGAAAAGGCGTAAAAGGCAAGTCCTTATACAGATAAAAACGTGCGTCTCGGTTTTGTTTCACCACATGCGCATTGGTTAAAATATAACCGTCCGGGCTGATAAAAAAGCCGGTGCCATGCGAACCGGGGACTTCCAAATAAACGGTTTTTTCTAATAATTCCCGGTATTCGCCGTCCCGGCGGGGCAGAAGTTCCCGCTCGTGCGATTTGGATAAAATAACGCGGTTTTCTTCCAATTTATCCATAATTTCGGACAGGCAGTCCCGTAAATCTTTTTCCAAATTTTTACGTATATTGGAACCCGAACTTTGCACAAACGCGGGAGATAGTATGGGATATAACAACGTAAGCGTTACGCGGTTAAACCAATACAGGCTTTTACCAAGCGTATTCAGGGAAACGTCATGCCGGCGGGAGGCTTCCAAAATAATAGCCGCTTGGCGGGAACCCGGCTGGCGAAGCGTCAGCCGGACGGTACTTTTTATACCGGGATAATATCGTTTTTCTCGCCAGGCTAAATGGTTGTTTTCTACCAGGACAAAGCGGTAGTGGATGTCGTCCGGCTCTACGGAATAATCAATTTCCGCCACATAATCGTACTGGGCAGACAACCGCTTTCCGCCTGCGTCTACATGCGTAAAAAGCGTGCCCAGCGCATCCGCCGCGGCAATGGCGGCGCCGTCATCGGTGCGAAAAATATATTGGGATGGAATGTAATTATCCAGCCCGTTTATAGTTAAACTTTGCTGGATAAAACGGTCCGTTACCACCAGTACGGATAAATCCACTTTTTCCTGAAACGACGGCTTTTTATAAATATTCCGGCGGATACGGCCATGATAGTTACAGCCGCACGTAACCAGACAAATAAAGGCTAAAAAGACGGAAAATACAAGGCGGGAGAAATGCGAGTGAGCAATCATGGTTATATTATATCAAATACTCCCGCCGGAACGCGGGAGTTTACGGCTTAATTTATTAGGCCCGCAATCCGGCGGAGGTATAGGCCAATGTTTCCTGGCACCAGGCCAGCAGGGGTTCTGCGGAGTCCGGCGGAAATTTGCCTTCCAAAAGAGTTGCCAATATCTCCCGGTTAAGCCCGGTCAGTTTTGAAAGAAGAGTTTGTTTAGTGGAAACATATTCCCCCGTTTGGGCAAAATGCAAGGCTTGTAAAACAAAACATGTTCCTTTATATAATTGCGCCAAAAAATCGGATGTAACTTTGCCATGCACCTGCGTATGGCACAATGCGTGAAAAATCGTTCCCGCACCCGTTTGCGCGGCTTCCAACGCGTCCCGGCGGGCCGGAATGGATAAAATCCCGTCAAAAGAACCGTACAGGGTATCAGTATCATATGTGAATTGGAACAGTTCCGCGCGGGACCAGTTTTTAAGATCTTCTTGGCCAGAGATAAACCCGCAGGCCGGGTGGGAGGACGCGGGCATATGCGCCAAGATTTCTTTATAAACGGTTAAATCGTGCCAAGTAAGTTTATCCAGCACTACTACGACGTCAATATCGCTGCCGTCATGCGCTTCCCCCCGTTTGAAACTGCCCTGTAAACCTACGGCTATAAGGCGCGCCCCAAAAGCCGCTTTTAAACGGGATATTAATTCATCCGTCCATATTTGAATACTAAACATAAGTCCTCCAACCTAAAAAAATAACACTCCCCCGGTATATGCCGGGGGAGTGCTTAATACGGCGGTGAAACTATTTGAGCAAGGCTTTGCGGGACAAGCGCACTTTGCCGTTATTATCAATTTCCACGCATTTTACTTCGACGATGTCGCCCAAGTGGAGTACGTCTTCCACTTTGTTAATGCGGTGTTTTTCGATTTCGGAAATGTGCAAGAGTCCGTCTTTGCCGGGCAAGATTTCCACAAACGCGCCAAACGGCTGGATGGAAACCACTTTGCCTTTGTAGATTTTGTTGACTTCCGCTTCCGCGGTCATCATGTCAATCTCGGCTTTGGCCATATCCAAGCGGTCGGCGTTGGCGGCGGCGATGGTTACCGTGCCGTCTTCGGCAATGTCAATCTTGGTTTCGGTGGTTTCGGTGATGCGTTTGATGTTCTTGCCGCCGGGGCCGATCAAGGCGCCGATTTTGTCCACGGGGATGCGCATTTTGAAAATGACGGGAGCGAAGCGGGAAACTTCTTTCTTCGGCTCGGCGATCGTTTTTTCCATGTGGTCCATAATGAACATGCGGCCTTCGGTGGCTTGTTTAATAGCCTGGTGCAAAACATCCAAGGGGATACCCGTTTTAAGTTTTACGTCCATTTGGAAAGCCGTAATACCTTTGCGGGAACCGGTCAGTTTAAAGTCCATGTCGCCCAGGTGGTCTTCCAGGCCCATAATGTCGGACAGAACGACAAATTTGCCGTCGCCGGAAATGGCGCCCATGGCGATGCCGGAGCAGGGCGATTTCATCGGAACGCCCGCATCAAACAAGGACAGGGAGCCGCCGCAGACGCTGGCCATAGAGGAAGAACCGTTGGATTCCATAATGTCGGACACAACGCGGATCGTGTACGGGAATTCTTCTTCGCTCGGGATCAAAGGCAACAAAGCGCGGCGGGCAAGTTCCCCGTGGCCGATTTCGCGGCGGCCCGGAGAGCGGTCCGGTTTGCATTCGCCGGTGGAATAACCCGGGAAGTTGTAGTGAAGCATGAAGCGTTCGTAGGTGGTGTCGTCCAAGCCTTCAACCATTTGCTGGTCGTCCGGCGTACCCAAAGTGGCTACAGCCAAAGACTGGGTCTGCCCGCGGGTGAAGAGAGCGGAACCGTGAGCGCGGGGCAACAGGCCCACCATAGAGCTCAAGGGACGGATTTCGGTCGGTTTGCGGCCGTCTACGCGCACGCCTTCGTGTAAAACGAGGTTGCGGGATTCTTCATACATGATGTTTTCCAGCGCGATGCCCGCATAGGTGGCGGCGTTGTCGCCGTAAGCGGCGGTAAGTTCTTCGGTGAAGGACTTTTTCAAAGCGGCCACTTGATTGTCGCGGGTTTGCTTATCGGAAAACGCGTGCAAGATGTTTTTTGCTTCTTCGCGGAATTTGCCGTTGGCCAAGTCGACCACTTCCTGCGGCAGTTTTTCCACGACGTATTCAAATTTCGGTTTACCGGCCAATTCGCGCAGTTTAAGCTGCACGTCGCACATTTTGTCAATTTCCGGCTTGGCGGTTTCCATCGCTTTGATGATGGCTTCTTCTTCCACTTCTTTGGCACCGCCTTCTACCATTAAGAGGCCTTGTTTGGAACCGGCGATGACGAGGTCCATATCGCAGGATTCTTGCTCTTCTTTGGTGGGGTTGACGATATACTGACCGTCTTTGCGGCCGATGCGGACGGCGGCGACGGGTTCGTTAAACGGAATGTTGGAAATAACCAAGGACGCGGAAGACGCGAGCACGGACAAAACGTCGGCGTCGTGTTTATCGTCGCTGGAAATTACCATGGCCGTTACGTTCGTTTCGCAGGCGAAGCCTTCGGGGAAGATCGGGCGGATGGTGCGGTCAATAATGCGGGAAGACAAAGTTTCTTTTTTGCTGGCTCTGCCTTCGCGTTTGAAAAAACCGCCGGGGATTTTGCCCGCGGCGTAGGTTCTTTCTTTATAATTGACGGTAAGCGGCATGAAATCGGAGATGCCCGGTTTCTGCTCTTTCGTGGAAACGGAGGCCGCCAGCACCATGGTTTCGCCCATGGTGGCCACGACGGCGCCGTCAGCCTGCTTAGCCATTAAACCGGTTTGCAGTTTAATGGTTTCGCTTCCGACGGTTACTTCCACTTCGTGAATGTCGAATTTATGGTTAAAATTTTGCATTAGGGATTATTTCCTCAATTTGAGTTCTTGGGTGACTTTCTGATATTTTTCAAAGTCGGTTCTTTTCAAGTAAGCCAAAAGGCGTTTGCGCTGGCCTACCAATTTGTTAAGGCCTCTTTCGCCCGCAAAATCTTTCGGGTTGGCTTTCAAGTGGTTAGAGATGTATTGGATGCGTTCCGTAATAAGCGCAATCTGCACGGAGGCGGAGCCGGTGTCGTTGGCGCCGTTTTGGAATTTGCTGATGATGTCTTTTCTGTCTTGCATGGAAAGTACCATTGTTTTGTACACTTAGACTGAACCCTGCCGACCAAGCGTTCTTTATCCGAAAGAACACCGAGCCGGAGAACAGCCTTCTCCTATATTTAATTTTTATACTTACTAAAGTACATACTAATTATAACAAATTAATTCTCCCTATGGGGAGTTTCTTTTAAACGCGCGGTTTAGCGTAAAAAGAGTGCGGCGTCTTCGGATAAATACGGTTTAAACAATTTATAATACAAGCGTTTCAATTCCGCAAACGATTTTCCCGCCGCCGCTTGGCGCGTGTCCAACTCCAACGTAAAACTTAAAATAACGGGTTCATCCGGCACTTGTGCTTCCGCATGCAGATGCAAAAAGCCTTTGCGAAAGCGTTTAGTGTTCATCGTTGTAACCGAAATACCCAGTTCGTGCATGCCCATGCGGACGGTAAATTCACTTCCCTCCGGGAGCAAGTTTTTTACCGCTTCCTGTAACTCTTCAGGCGTAACGCCGTGCCGCAGATGCAGTTCGGTTACGCGCACTTCATCGCCGCCCATTTTGCGTGTTTTGGCGGAAATACTGCCCGGCAGCGCGGGCAGCCTATCTGTAGGAATGCCCGTAAATTCCTGCACTTCCCGGAAATCTTTTAAACGCGGCATGGCGGGATTCTTTCCCACGTACCGTACGCGGCTGAACAAGTCAGCAGAGTCGTCTTTTCCCCATGGCGTATCGTACAGCCATACTAAAATATCGTCCGCCTCATCGGCCCTTTCGTCAAACCATTCGTCTAACCCGCGCCGAACGGTACTTAAGGCTTCGTAGGCCTGGGAGGACATGACTAACCAGTCCGAACTGACGGCGTCCGTCAGCCATAACGGGAAATCTTCTCGCAGTTCTTCCATTTCTTTGGAGGTCGCCTGTAAGGCGGCGCGGTCCTGCGGCGTGGCTTCGCGCCAAAAATGTTTTAAGGCAGTTTCCGCCCCTTTCCCGGCCAGGACCTCTTTCCATTCCGCGTCCCCGCGGCGGGCCGCCAAGGCCAGTTGGTTTAATTCGTAAATCTGTTGCACGACGGGGTTGAGATAGGTGCCATCCGTATTTTTTGCAGAACGGTATATTAAGTTGCGTACGCCGGCGTATTCGGGGGTTCCTTTAGCGGGATAGCGTTTATGTTCGCTTAAATATGTTTTAAATGCCTCTAACCATTCTTCGGGAGAACGGCGTTGAATACGGCTTTGCCCGCTTTCCCATAACAGGCGGATTTCTTCTGTTTGCGCAGAGGGATTGCACTTTCCGCGGTAGATTTGGTTGATTGCAGCGCGGCCGAGTGCAATTTCCTGCTGTAAGTCTTCCGTCAGCATTTCCCCTTTCATGGCGCCCAAACGCGGCAAACGCCCCTGGTGTTCATTCATCCACACGCTTAATTCTTCAGCAATTTGGGCCGCCGTTTTGCGGCGGGAGGCGTTTTGAAAAATTGCACGCACTTGTAAAGCCGCCGGCGTTTGAGCCGAAGGCCCCCACGTTAAAGCACGCGCGGTGGCGGCAAGACGTTTTTCTTCCAATTCTTCGGGCGTTAATTCGGCAACGGTTAAATAGTGTCCGTTTTTAACGATAGAGGCACGGGGTACTCGGCCGCCATGCGCTTCCATCCATTCTTGCAACAAGGCCAAGGTTTCTTCCGGCGAATTATAGCGTTTCCCCTCCTCTTTTAAGCGGATAAGTTCGGCGATAACGGGATCAGACGGGTCTTTTGCCAAAGATATAGCGTTATTCACCCCATTGGCCAGGGCGGCTTCTTCTTTTTGTGCGGGCGTCAAATCGTCCGCCGACACGCGGGTTCCGTGGGAAAAAGAACTGTGCGGATATTCCCCTCCGTGTGCAAGAAGCCACATTTTTAACTCTTCCAGCCAATACTCGGGGGTCTTTTTGCGGGAGCCTTGCTCGTGGCGGAATTTTAAATGCAAAAAAACGGGATCCGTTTCATCTTTGGGGTGCCGGACAGCCCACTTTACGCCAACGGCCAAATTCTGCTCCAATTTTTGCGAATCGCTTAATTCCTCTTGTTTTAATACGCGTCCATTTACGGAAAACTGGCGACGGGGATATTCACCCCCGTGGGTTAACAGCCAAGCCTCCAGCGTTAAAAGACGCAAATGGTTGGCAAGCGTGGAGCCTTTCACACCCGTACCGCCAAAAATTTGTTTCCATTGGGAAGGCGTAAGCGTCAGCCCGCGCTGTTCCAATTCATCTGCAAGTTCCAGGGCAAAGCGTTCCGTGTAATTCCATTCATTTGAACGGGCGGACAGAAGGCCGTTTTGCTCCGCAAATAAGGCCAAGTCCGTTTTATGTAAAGCGGTTTCTACCGTTGAAAGATGTTCCGGCTGAAACTTGGAAAGAAAAGGCGTTTTCCAGGCGGGGGTGAGTTGGGTAAAAAGGGTACGGCCCGACAAGCGCGTGAAATGGGGCGCAGCAAAAACAGGCGTTTTGACAACGGGAACATTCGCCAACGCTGAAGGCGGCGCCTTAAATACTTGCCGGACGGCTTTTATTTTTTGCGCCTGCAGCGGAGAGAAAAGGATAAGCGTGGCTGCAAAAAGAAAAAGTTTTTTCTCCATATTAATATAATAGCTAAATTTCACCCGTTGTGCGAGAGAACGAACCAGAGCCATGCCCATAGGCAAATGCATATCAACATTTAGGAAATGGACACAGCTCTGAAAAGGTTATTTCTTCCAGAAATTTTTTATAAAGTTTGAAACCGATGAAAATATATCCGTTGTGGAGAATTCCTGTTCTGTCGGTTCCGGCTGGGGTAAGGGTGGAATGTCCACATTTGTTACCGGTGCTTCATCAAAGATGATTACTTCTTTTTCGGCGGCTTCAATCTCTTCCAACCGTTTGATTTCACGCGAAAGGGCCTCTAATTCCTGCTGGAATTGCTCTTCCGTAATCCGCCAGGGATAAGAAGGATTTTTCGTATGTAATCTCAAAAAATCTTTATACTTATACTTTAAATCATAATGCAAATTTCTTAAAGAATGAAGGTCCGGTTTTTGAAGTAACTGTTTGCTTTTTTCAAACAATTTGGAAGCCTTACCCTCCAGGGAAGTGCAGAAATTTAAATCAACAATTTTCTTCCGCGCGGCCATCTCGCGGGATATTTTCCGCCAGTTATGTTGGGGAAACATACCCGATAATTCTTGAAATTCTTTCTGCAAATCTTCAAAGGCGTGGCGATAATTGTTCAGCTTGTCAGACTTTAAAGCATTACGGAAGTAAGTTTCATGCGGTTTCAAAAACAGTTCTACAATATTGTACTCTTCTAACAGCGAAAGAGCGGCAGGATTCTGTTGAAGCAACTGAATTTCTTCCAATATATCATTATATTGTTTTTTATTTTTGCGGTTATACTGTTGATGGAAAGCAAATCCTTTTTCGAGCATCAATTTGGAATTTAAAATTTTATTTTGGAGTGATTGCACCTGCGTGCGCAGAGCCGCAACCTTGGCTGGGGCCGCATTCAACTGCTGTTTTTGCTCTGCAAACACTTCCCCTAAATTGCCCCAATCATATTGGGGGAATTCCGTGGAAAGAGCCAAAAATTCGTTATGCAGCGCATTTAATTCTTCCATAGAATTGGCTGCTCGAAAACCAATTGAAAATTTTGCTTTTTTATCCGCCAAAAAATGTTGGCGGGATGTCAACCGCTGGTGCAGAACTTCCCACGGGTTTTTATAGCGGGTATAATCCGCCATTTGGACAATTTCCTCAACTGCCACGCCTTTTGTCAATTCAGGAAAGGCCGCAGAGAATCTTCTTGCCCACTCCGCTTTGGCGCCCGCCACTAAATTGCTTATTTCTTGCGGCATTTTTCCTTTCAAAACAGGCAAAGTGCGTCCGGCAAGAATTTCGTTGAGTTCTTTTAAATCAAGCGAAGCGATAAATTTTTGCAATGTTTGCTCTTCATTCACTTCAGCCACCGGTTCCGCTTTTTGGACAGCTCTGTTTAAAGACAGCCATTTTGCGGTCGCTTCAAAAGACGGATCAAAATGAATGGCGTTATACGGTTGGAATTGAACAACAGCGTTTTTCATCTTTACGAGTTCCGCCTCCGATGGAGCGGGAACATTATGCGGGACGTCTTGCACCCCCAAGGAAAATTCTTTAGACAAAGCCCCGTCTTTTGCCACCCTTTGCGCAAAAACGGCGGCTTTTTCCGGCATATTTAAGCAAAGAAGTGCACGCATAACAGCCGTCGCTGAAACGGGGCGGGCCACGGTGGGAACTTTTTCGTATACTTTTATTAAAAGGTCAGCATCTTGGGAACTGCCAAACCAACCTAAATTGGAAACGGCCCCCATTACTTCCGCCCAAGACTCCAAATCCGCTTCGGCAGCAAAGGAAGAGGCGCCGGGATAGCCCGTCGTCAGATTACGGTACAGCTCCAAGGCTTGTTTGTGTATTTTTGGATCTAATGCAAACCCCTGCGAAAGGGATAAGGAGGGAAGATTGTTCAACAATAAAATCCGGTTTGCTTCTTCCGAACGAGGCGCGTAAAGATATTGGAGCTGAATTTCTCTTGCCTCCATTTTAGACAAATGATTCTTTGACAAAAGCGCAATAAATTGATTCGGTTCCAACGGAACAAAATTATAAGGCCGCACCAACGAAAGTCTGGAAACGCGCGCAAGCGAGGCGGACGCTAGTTTAGAGGAAATCTGCTCCGTCATTTTAGGAGCCAAAACGGCACTCGCCACTTTACTGCGTTGGGCAAACGCCGGATTAACAGAAAGCCATGATAAAAAGGTATAAAATATAATTCTTTTCATAAATTTATTATTGCTAAATATGTTTAGCTTGACAAGGGCCAAAAGGCCTAACTGAAGATAGGACTGTGGGCACAAAACCGCGTACCCTCCCCCCAAAAGAACGCCCGCCGGGGTTTGCGGCGGGCGCAGGGTGTTTTCTTGTAGGAGGTTTAGAAACACGCTTTAAATTTATTCGGCAAGCCCTAATTCCAAGGCTTCTTTGTAGGGGGCGTTTTCTACGTCCAAATCCGTTAAGGTAAGGAAGTGGGCGAACTCGCGGGAAATCCAGGAGAACTCCCGGTCTAAACGCTGTTTTTTAAGCGTTTGCACCAACAGCGTTTCCGATCTTTTCGTTTGCATGGGGCGTCCTCCTTTGAGTAAATTTGTTTCCTTCTATATTTACAGAATAGCGTTTTGCAAGTAAAAAAAACAGGGTCGTTGGGCCCATAGGCCCGGGGAATTTGGGCCCACGGTTTTACACGGGTGCGGGCCTAGCGCGTTTTGGGCCTTTAGGCCTAAACTTTTCCAATTTGATATACTGTGTGTATGACGGACGTTCAACCCATTTTATCCCGCGCGCAGCAAACAAGTTCGCTGACAAAAGAAGAAATTATTACCCTTCTTTCCTTGGCGGATCCGGCCCCCCTGTTTGCCGCGGCCGACCAAGTGCGCCGTCGTTTTGTGGGGGACGAAGTCTATCTGCGCGCCTTAATTGAATTTTCCAATTATTGTAAGAACGACTGCTTATACTGCGGCATACGCCGCTCCAACGCGCACGCCGAGCGCTACCGCTTAACGCCGGAAGAAATTGTTTCAACCGCTACAAAAGCCGTTGCCAACGGCTATAAAACGGTGGTATTGCAGTCGGGCGAAGATTTATGGTTTGATACGGATAAAATGTGCCAAATTATCCGCGAAATAAAAAATTTGGGCGCGGCGGTTACCTTAAGCATTGGCGAAAAAACGCGCGAAGCATACGCCGCTTACCGCCAAGCGGGCGCGGACCGCTACCTGCTTCGCATTGAAACCACCGATAAACCTTTATATGAACGGATGGACCCTGGAATGAGCTGGGATAACCGCGTCCGCTGTCTGCACGATTTAAAAGAATTAGGGTACGAGGTGGGCTCCGGCTCCCTCGTGGGACTGCCCGGCCAAACGCTTGAAAGTTTGGCCGACGACCTGCTGTTTTTTAAATCCCTGCCCGTAGACATGGCGGGCATAGGGCCGTTTATCCCCCACCCGCAAACGCCGCTTGCGGCCGAAACTTCCGCCGGACATTTTGACCTGTCCTTAAAAATGATGTCCGTCATGCGCCTCTTACTGCCGGACATCAACATCCCGGCCACCACCGCCATGGAAACGCTCCATCCGCAAGGCCGTTTAATCGCCCTTCAATGCGGGGCAAATGTGGTAATGCCCAACGCCACCGAGGGCGAAGCGCGCGCCAAGTACGAGTTATACCCGGGCAAAATCTGCACCGGGGATACGCCGAATAAATGCCGCATGTGCATCCAACATAAAATAGAAAGCATCGGCCGCACCGTCTCTAATTCTTACGGTTTCCATGGCGACTATTTAAAAGAAAAAAACTCAAAAAATAAAAATCTTTAAAATTTCTTCCTTTTAAATCGGAAATGTATTACAATATAGAGGACAAAAGCGGACTCCCCGTCCGTGCGATGCTATTTTACACTGGAGAAACGACTATATATGGTAAAAAAACCCGTCAAAAAAGCGGCCAAACCCGCCGCTAAAAAGACCGTAAAAAAAGCCGTTAAAGCCGCCAAAAACGTATATTCTTTCGGAGCAGGAAAAGCCGAAGGCAATGGCAAAATGAAAGAATTATTAGGCGGAAAGGGGGCCAACCTCGCCGAAATGTCCGGCCAGTTAAAACTCCCCGTACCTCCCGGTTTCACCATCACCACCGAAGTGTGCACTTATTATTGGAACAATAAACGCACCTACCCCAAAACCTTAAAATCCGAAGTAGAAGCCAGCCTTAAAAAAATTGAACGCGAAACGAAAAAAGTGTTCGGTTCGGAAAAGAATCCGCTTTTGGTATCCGTCCGCTCCGGCGCGCGCGCTTCCATGCCCGGTATGATGGAAACCATTTTAAACATCGGTCTGACGGAAAAAACCATCCCCGGTATGATTGCCAAAACGGGTGACGAACGCTTTGTGTACGATGCCTACCGCCGCCTGATTATGATGTATTCCGACGTGGTTATGGAAAAAGCCGCCGGCATTGAACCCAAAGACGGCGAAGGCATCCGCAAAATTTTGGACGGTATGCTGGGCGACGTAAAAAACAAGCTGGGCGTGCAAGACGACACTAAAATTCCCGCCGGAGAACTTAAAAAATTGTGCGCGGAATTTAAGAAAACCGTCAAAAAAACGCTTAAAAAAGACTTCCCGGACGACACCATGGAACAGCTCTGGGGCGCTATCGGCGCGGTGTTTGCTTCTTGGAACGGCAAACGCGCTATCGCCTACCGTAACATTGAAAACATCCCGCACGACTGGGGCACCGCCGTCAACGTACAAACCATGGTTTTCGGCAACATGGGCGACAACTGCGCCACCGGCGTGGCCTTCACCCGCAACCCCGGCAACGGCGACGCACACTTCTACGGCGAATACTTAATCAACGCCCAGGGCGAAGACGTGGTGGCCGGCATCCGCACCCCCTCCCCGATGAACAAATGGTCCGCTAATGCGCACTCCAAACATCTGCCGACCTTGGAAAAAGTAATGCCCAAGGCTTATAAAGAACTCGACGCCATTCAAAAGAAATTGGAAAAACATTTCCACGATATGCTGGATATTGAGTTCACCATTGAAGACCAAAAACTTTGGATGCTCCAATGCCGCGTAGGCAAACGCAACGGCACCGCGGCCGTGCAAATGGCCTTGGATATGGTAAAAGAACGCTTGATTACCAAAGAAGAAGCCGTTCTGCGCGTAACTCCGGCCCAACTGGGCGAACTTTTGCTTCCCGCCATTGACCCCAAAGCCGAAACGGGCGTAACCCCGGTTGCCAAAGGGCTGCCTGCGGGCCCCGGCGGTGCGGCGGGAACCATTGTATTTAATTCCGAAGACGCCATTAAACTTGCAGAAGCCGGAGAGTCCGCCATTTTAGTGCGCGAAGAAACCAACCCCGAAGATATTGAAGGCATGCGGGCGGCGTCGGGCATTTTAACCCAGCGCGGCGGCATGACCTCGCACGCGGCCCTGGTGGCGCGCGGCTGGGGCAAATGCTGTATTGTAGGCTGCGGCGAACTGGAAATTAATTTAAACGCCAAAACCGTCAAAATGGGCGGTAAAACATATAAAGAAGGCGACGCGTTAACCTTAAACGGCACAAAAGGCTTTGTATATGCGGGCGCGTTAAAAATGCTGGCCGCAGGCGAAGGCAACAAAAATCTCTCCGCGTTTTTAGCCTTGTGCGATAAAGTGCGCACCTTAAAAGTACGCGCCAACGCCGATACGGAAGACGACGCTTTAAAAGCCCGTAAATTCGGCGCGGAAGGGATTGGGCTTTTCCGTATTGAACACATGTTCTACGGTAAAAACTCCGAAAAACCGCTCTTCATTCTGCGCAAGATGATTTTGTCCGGCTGCGAAGAAGAACGCAAAGCCGCCGTACAAGAACTCTTCCCCTTTATGAAACGGGACATTAAGGCCACGATGAAAGCCATGTCCGGCTACAGCGTAACCATCCGCTTAATGGATCCGCCGCTGCACGAATTTGTACCCACCCTGCCCGAAAAACAGCAGGAGCTGGCAAAAGAACTCGGCATCAGCATGAACGTGTTTAAAGAACGCGCCGCCGGGCTCCACGAAGTTAACCCCATGATGGGCCACCGCGGTATCCGCCTGGGCGTAACGTACCCGGAAATCACGCTGATGCAGTCCCGCGCGATTTTTGAAGCCGCCGCTGAACTTATCAAAGAAGGCCATAAAGCCGTGCCCGAAGTGATGATTCCGCTCACCTGCGACGTAAACGAAATCGTCACCCAAAAGAAACTGATCCGCCAGGCGTATGACGAAGTAGTCGCTAAAACAAAAGTGAAAAAGCTCAACTTCTCCGTCGGCACGATGATTGAAATCCCGCGCGCGGCCGTACTGGCCTATGAAGTGGCCGGCGAAGCGGACTTCTTCTCTTTCGGCACTAACGACCTTACGCAGATGACTTTCGGATTCTCGCGCGACGATATCGGTTCTTTCCTGCCCGAATACTTGAAACAAGGCATTTTAGAGGCCGATCCGTTCCAAACGCTGGACCAGCGCGGCGTAGGGATGCTCATCCAACACGCCGTTTGCGAAGGACGCGACCAGAAACCCAACCTGAAAGTGGGTATCTGCGGTGAACACGGGGGCGACCCGGAAAGCGTGGAATTCTGCCACCGCGAAGGGTTTACCTACGTGTCCTGCTCGGCGTTCCGCGTACCGATAGCGCGTTTGGCCGCCGCTCAAGCCGCCGCCAAAGACGTACTGGCAAAAAAACGCAAATAAGTTTCACCCGTAACACAAAAAACGCCTCCGCCGCCAGCGGGGGCGTTTTTATTATATAGGTCCTTTTTTCCAATGCGCCTGGGTCTAAAGACCCTGTTTTTTCACCTTTCAATAAGCCATACTATAAATATAGACAGGAGGAATACCTATGCAAATCACCCAAGATAATATGCTGATTATGAGTATGGAATTTATTGCCGTATCCACTTCCGGTGCCCAGCGGCCCTTTGCTTCTTTTTAATTTTTTCCGGCCGAACGTATTTAATGTTTGGCCTGTTTTTTATACGTTTTCCCTCTTTACGAGGGAACCTTTATTTACTAAAATATAACCATGAACGCTTTTCCCATTATCGTTTCATCTCCGTCCGGCGCGGGTAAAACCACTATTGTAGATGCGGTATTAAAACGCAACAAGACCGTTTCGCGCGTGATTACCGCTACTACCCGTGCGCCCCGCAAAGGCGAAAAAGACGGCGCAGATTACCACTTTTGGACGATCAAGCAGTTTGAACAGGCTATTAAAAAAGGCCAAATGTTGGAGTGGGCCCAAGTGCATACGCACTATTATGGGATTCCTAAAAAATCGGTGGATTCGCTGTTAAAACAAGGCATTTGCCCTATTTTGGTGATTGACGTACAAGGCGCACGCACCGTTAAAAACGAATACCCCGAAGCCGCCACCGTGTTTATCGTGCCGCCCAGCCTAAAAGAACTTAAAAAACGCATTTTGGGCCGCAACGATAACACGCAAGACATCGAAATCCGCCTGGAAACCGCCAAAAAAGAAATGCAGGAGCTGGACCGTTACGATTACGCCCTGCTCAATGACGATTTGGAAAAAGCCGTAAACGATATGGCTGGAATCGTGGCAGCCGAACAATGCCGCGTGTGCCGCCAAGATTTAAAAAAGATTAAAAATCTTAAGTAACGCAAGGGAGCGAATATGTCCGTAAAAAATGATAAAGAATTTGATGCCAAATTAATGAACTACGACGGGGACCGCTACGATATCGTAGTCTTGGCGTCTACCTGGGCCAAAGAACTCAAGAAAAAACAGGAATACAAAAACCAACCCCACGCCGTAGTAATTAAAGTAGCGTTGGACGATATCCTTACCGGCCGCGTAACCAAAGACGAAGTGCTCCGCATCAGCAAAGAAAACCTGGAAGCCGAACTCCGCGCCCAGGAAGAAGCCCGCAAAGAAGCGGAACGCAAAGCCAAAGAACCCATGAGATTATAATCATGCCCGATTCGCTTACCCGGCTGGCCGCAGAGTTTAAAAACTTTTTGGCCGCACAGGACGAAGATGAATTTATTACAGCGGCGGCGGCAACACCCGCCGCCGTTTCTGTTGCGTCCGAACGGCCGCAAGAGGCTTCCTCCGTTCCGCAAATGCCGGAAGGCGAAACCTTAACTGTAGAATTTCCGCGCGCCCAAGCGCGCCAGCAAGCCGTCCAAACGCCCGTTTTTACCGCCTCGGCAGCGCAAGAGCTTGCTTCGCCACAACAGGAGCCCGTCCTTATGAACACCGCCCAAAAAACCGCCGCGCTGGCGGAAATAGCCGAAACCATTAAAAGTTGTTCGCGCTGCCCGCTTGGGGCCACGCGCATCAACGCCGTGCCCGGCGAAGGGAATGTGGACGCCGATTTAATGTTCGTAGGAGAGGGCCCCGGTTTTGATGAAGACCGCCAAGGCCGCCCGTTCGTAGGCCGGGCGGGCCAGCTGCTTGATAAAATGATTGCCGCCATGGGCTTAAAACGCGAACAAGTGTTTATCGCCAACATCGCTAAATGCCACCCGATGACCGACCCCCTCCACCCCGAGAAACACGGAAACGACCGTGCGCCGAACGCGGGCGAAATCGCCTGCTGCCGCAAGTATTTAGAACAGCAAATCGCCGCCATCTGCCCTAAATACATTGTTGCGCTGGGCGGAGTATCGGCCAAAGCGCTGATTTCCGACGCCAAATCGTTGGGTGCGCTGCGCGGGCGGTTTTACGATTTAAGTTTAGATTCCGTCAAACTTTCCCGTCCCGTTAAAATTTTAGCCACGTTTCACCCCGCCGCGCTCCTGCGTAACCCCGGTTGGAAAAAAGACGCGTGGGCGGACCTGCAAATGGTTATGGCTGAACTAGGCCTAAAAGGCGCTTCTAAATAACCCATGTTCTGCAAAGTTGTTTTTGATGTTCCGCTTGACCGCGATTTTGATTACGCCGTTCCCGCCGAATTGGAAGATAAAATTCTCCCCGGCGTGCGCGTAACGGCTCCGTTTGGCCGCGTGCTGACGGGCGGCATGGTAACGCAGGTAACGGAAATTTCCTCCGCGCCCGAAGGCGTTACGTTAAAAGAAATCGCCTCGGCAGTGGACAAACGCCCGCTTTTCGGTTCGGACTTGTTTCCTCTCGCCCGGTTTATGAAATCCCGCTGGGGCGGCCCGATCGGCCAAATCCTTTTTGCGCTTGTTCCCCCCCAGCCATATTTTAAATTGGATAACGCCCCCTCCTCCGTTCACATTGACGTTAAAACACCTAAATTTACCCTTACCCCCTCGCAAGAAAACGCGTTACGTACGGTACGCGCTTTTGCGGCGTACGAATTTCATCCGGTGCTTTTAAACGGCCCGGCCTATACGGGTAAAACGGAAACCGTTTTACGCTTGGCTGGCGATGTGCTGGCCGGGTACGGCCAGGCCCTTATCACGGTGCCGGACGTGGTGGGCGCGCGGCAGTTCATCGCCGAAGCGGAGGAACGCTTTGGCGCGGCCAACGTATTTTGCTGGCACAGTAAAATGCTTCTTTCTAAAAAGAAAAAATACTTTTCCGCCATATCCAACGGCCTGCCCTGCGTAGTAATTTCCACCCGCTCCGGCGCGCTTTTACCGTTTAAAAACTTGCGCCTGGCCGCCGTGCTGGACGAAGAAGACGACAACTATAAACAAGAAGAAAACAAACCTTATTATCACTTGCGCGATTTGCTTTTATTCCGCGCAAAAACGCATGGTGCCGCCTTGTTATTTGCTTCCGGCTCACCCAGTGCGGAAATGTTAAAACTCGTTCAGTCGGGCCAAGTAAAACGCCTGGACTTTAAAGAACCCGTACCCGGCCACGCATTTACGCCGCAAATTAAAATTACGGATAAAAAAGGCGATAAATCTAAATTTTTATCGGACTTTTTACTTTCCGAATTGGCCGAAAACCTGCGCAAAAAAGAAACCGCCCTTTTAATTTTAAACCGCCGCGGTTACGCCAATGCCTACTATTGCTTAAATTGCGGCACCTACGCCAAATGTAAAAAATGCGGCGCTATTTTGGCGCGCGAAAACACCCCGGAATCGGGCGACGTGTTAGTCTGTAAAAAATGCGGGCAAAAAGAACCGCTTGAACAAAAATGCCCCAAGTGCCAAAACTTGATTTTTAAATCGCGCGGCGGCGGAACGCAAAAAGTGGTAACGGAACTGACAAAACTTTTTCCCCAAGCAAAACTTTTGCGCCTGGAATCGGATACGCTGAAAACAAAATCGGGCCAGGGGTTCGAAGCTCTGGACGCGTTGAAATCCGGTTCGGCTGATATTATTGTCGGCACAAGGCTGGCCTCCGGTGCGCTGCGCGGCGCAAAAGTAACTTTAGCGGCCGTACTGGATGCGGACCTGGAACTTAACAGCCCCGATTTTCGCGCCTCTGAAAAATTAGCCCAAAATTTATTTGCCCTGCGCGGCCATTTAAGCGGCATAAAGGGAGGCCGCCTCATTATTCAAACGGCGGACCCGGAACGCGACATTTATCCGCCGCTTTTAACGGGGGATTACTCTGCCGTGGCCGAAAACGAAAATGCCGCGCGCGAAATATTTTTATATCCGCCGTTTGCCCACCTGTTTAAAGTGGTTATAAAAGCCAAAGAGGCAGACCTGTTAAACGCCGAAACCGCCCGCTTAAAACGCTTGGGAGACACCTTGGCTACGGAAGTGCTGGGCCCCGTTTGGTGTGCCAAAAAGACCGACACGCTAAAAAAACAGTACCTGTTATTTAAGACGGACGACGCGCGCCGCGCCGATTTACTGGCGGAACTGGACAGCTTTATACCCGCAAAAAAAGTTACCATAAAACTATCGGCCGATCCGTACGATTTTTATTAAGGAGATTTTGATATGAACTGGAAAACCCTGTTCCGCTTTACCCCACGCGCCGGAAGAGCAGAATTTGCAGCTGTGGGCCTTGTGTGCAATTTACTGACCTTTGGCAATTTACTGCTTTCTTTTTGGTTAATGAGCGGAACCGTACCGCTTGTAAACGCAGCACTTTTACAAATCCTTATGATGCCCGTTTCCCTGCTTGTATTTTGGGTGGGGTTGGCTTTATACTCGCGCCGCCTGCACGATTTTAATTTATCGCTGTGGTGGTATATTTTATACGTAGTAATAACCAGTGCGTTTGCGTTTACGTCGCACGCGGGCGCTACAGCCGTCAGCGTACTGGGCGTGCTTGTTTGGGCGTTTTTGGCGTTAAAAAAATCGCCGGATGAAGACAACCGTTTTGGCGAAAAGGCCGAACCGTTTTTCCCCGCTTCTTTCGGACGCTCCGCTTTTTATTTAACCGCCGCGGCGGGGATTTTGGTGGCGGCTTCCATGGCTGCGTTTTCCGCTTATTCCGCCCAAAATATAAAAACGCCCAGTTCTCCCTACGCCGCGCAATCGGCCCGTTTCTAACCCTTTTTTATAACTTTGCAAAAACCGTTAAACCATTACCCTCTTAATAGCTTAAAACTGTTAAGGGGGTAATGTATGTTTAGACTTAATGGACGTATGGGAAGGCTGAGTTACTTTTTCACTTCCGTGTTTTGCTGGATACTGCTGGGCTTTCCGGGATATTATTTCTGGCGGGCAGAAACGGCGGCCAGTTTTATTGTGCCATCCGTACTGTTTTGGATCGTCGGATGGGTGGTAATGATTTGGGGTATCGCGTGGCTGTGGAGCGCCACCGTACGCAGACTGCACGATATGAACGCCTCGGGCTTTTGGGTAATTTTAGTGTATCTGTTTCCGATCAGCGTAATTGTGCTGTGGCTGTGGCCCGGCACATTCGGCCAAAACCGTTACGGAATGCGTTTATAAAATATCTTAACGCCGCCCGGCCCATACGCCGGGCGTTTTTTATGGCCTGCTATATGGTAAAATATAAAAAAGTACCCGTTTTTATTATGGAGATAATTTAAATGACCGTTGAAGAACAAATTAATTTTTTAACGCGCGGCTGCGTGGATGTAGTATCTAAAGCCGACCTTGCCAAAAAACTGGAAAGCGGTAAAACCTTAAAAGTAAAACTCGGGTGCGACCCGACCAGCGCGGACCTGCACTTGGGGCACAGTGTGGCCTTATCCCTCCTGCGCAGATTTCAAGATTTGGGGCACACCGCCGTACTCGTCATCGGTGATTTTACCGCCGCCGTGGGAGATCCGTCCGGCCGCGATTCCACCCGCCCCGTCCTCCCGCGCGAAAAAATTTTGGAAAACGCCAAAACCTATACCGACCAGGCGTTTAAAGTATTAGACCCCGCCAAAACCGAAATCCGCTTCAACGGCGAATGGTTAGATCCTTTCGTAACAGGTAAAGAATTATTGCAGACGCTCCAAAAAGTAACCGTCGCCCAGGTGTTAGAACGCGACGACTTTAAAAAACGCATGGCTTCCGGCAGCCCGATCAGCCTTTTAGAAGTACTTTACAGCTTATTCCAAGGCCAGGATTCCGTTGCGCTGCAAGCGGACGTGGAACTGGGCGGTACGGACCAAATTTTTAACTTGCTCGTCGGCAGACAGCTGCAAAAAAACCATGGGCAGGAACCGCAGGTGGCGATTACGGTGCCGCTTTTGGTAGGCTTGGACGGCGTGAAAAAAATGTCCAAATCCTACGGCAACTATGTGGGTCTTAACGACGAACCGAACGATATGTTTGGTAAACTGATGTCCATCCCGGACGAATTAATGCCCATGTATTACGAACTTTTAACCAGCGAAAACATGGACGAAGTAAAAGCCATGCACCCCATGGCCGCCAAAAAGAAACTGGCTGGCCTGTTGGTAACGCGCTTCCACGGAGAAGCCGCCGCCAAAGCCGCTTTGGAAAACTTTGAAAAAGTATTCTCCAAAAAAGAACTTCCCACCGACATCCCGGAATTTAAACCCGAACCCGGCGCCACGCTGTCGGCCGTGTTGTTTGCCGCCGGAGCCGCACAAAGCAAAAACAAAGCGCGCGGACTTATCGAACAGGGCGCGGTGCGCTTAAAAGGCGAAAAAGTAACGCAGGACGGCCCGCTCTCTTTTGAACCCGGCGACGTACTGCAAGCCGGCAAACGCCACTTCTTTAAACTGGTGAAATAACGGATGAAACGGTTCCTCTTTTTCTGCGGAATTTTTATTTTTGCGCTCCTGCTGCTTGTATGGGGCGCAAAAACGTATTTTTGCAGTAAAGGGGATTTGACCGTTGTTACCATTAAGCAGGGCCAAAGCGGTGCTGCCGTGGCGCGCATGCTGAAAGAAAAAGGCGTTATCCGCAGCGAGTTTGCGTTTAAAGCCCTTTTAAAGCTCACCTCCTCGGCGCGGGATTTAAAGGCCGGGCGGTTTGATTTACGCAAAAACACCTCGTCTTTTGAAGTCATCAACTGCATTAAAAGCGGCAAGTGCACCCACTACGAAAAAGTAACCTTTTTAGAAGGCTGGAGGAGTGAAGAAATCGCCGAAATGCTGGGAGAAAAAGGCATTACCGACCCGCACGCTTTTTTAGATATCGTCCGCCAGCAAAATTTAGAAGGAAAACTCTTCCCCTCCACCTATCTATTTGCCGAAAACACACCCGCACGCAAAGTGGCTGATGAAATGGTGGGCCAATATAAAAAGAAAATCGGCCCTCTATTCAAAAAATATAAGACGGATTTAACCGAACAGCAAATACTTACCGTGGCCTCCATTGTAGAACGCGAAGCGGTTGTGCATGACGAACGCCCAAAAATCGCCGCCGTGTATTTAAACCGTTTCCGGATCGGAAAACGTCTGGAGGCGGACCCGACCGTCCAGTACGCGCTGGGATTTAATTTAAAAGAAAACCGCTACTGGAAAAAGGGCCTTACATATAAAGATTTAAAAATAAAATCTCCCTACAACACCTACCGCAACGCGGGGCTCCCCCCGGGGCCTATTTGCAACCCCAGTTACGAATCGGTGCTGGGCGTACTCAACCCGCAGCCGGATTTTGACGCACTGTATTTTGTGGCGGAATCAGGCGGGCGGCACGTTTTCAGCAAAACATTTGATGAGCACCGCCGCCATATAAAACGCATTCGCGGGAAATAAAAACCGGACAATTAAAAAGAACCCAGGTCAACGCGGAACGACATATTCCTTTGGGCGAACAGGGGACCAATTAATTCCCCGTTTTACCACTTTGGCCGGGTTTCCTGCCAACACACAGCCGGGTTCTTCAAATTTTTTGCTTACCACTGCCTGGGCCCCGACAATGCAGTTGTCGGCAATATAAGAATTTTTTAAAATTAGCGCATGCATACCCACCCAAACATGCGAACCAATAGTTACATTATGTCCCGCATTTAGCAAGACCTTTGAATTTTGGTCAAAAACGGAGTGGCGATCGGTTGCCCATACATAAACACCCCAGGATAACATACAACTCTCCCCCACTAAAATAGAAGAAGAATCTTCAAATAATGAAAAATTTGCTCCTACGGCGGAAGAATGTTTCCCAATCTTTACAGTACAATTATGCACGGGAGTCGCCCGGTCTCCAATGCTGATAATACCCTGCCAAGTGATCACAGTAGGGTCTATATCTATTACGTTATTATCTCCAAAAACACGTATTTCGCATTTTTTAGGTTGGTATGGTATTTTATTGTCGTGCCCTTCTACAACAATCTTTGCTCGACGAGAAAGTCCTGTCTTTATCCAACGCCCGCCCCAGTGCAATAATAAGAGCAGTTTAGAATGCCCATAGCGGGTTCGTAAAATATCTTTTTCATGTTCTGTCATAAAAATAATAGAAAAGAATCCAGCAAATACGACAAAGCAAGAGATAAGATAAGAAGGGCATAAAAAAACGGCTGAATAATGCCAAGTTACGCTAGTGCCTTGCCATTAAACAGCCGTGGTTTCGCATATATAAAAAATATGCGAAACACTCGGCAGAAGACAAAGGGCTCATGACTTCCCTCTATCTTCTGCCTAAACAGGCTGCTTTTGGACTAGCGTAAACTTTGGTTTCCCAAAGCCTTCCTATTCTTCAATAGGATTCCAAAAACAGATTAAATTGTCGTTTGTCCGCTTTCCGCGGCGGTGCTGTAAATCTCCGTTACAATGATATTTATTGTATCATATTTCTTTAAAATACAACGGCCTTAATGCGTTTGCCACTGCCAACAGCGATACGCCCACATCGGCAAATACGGCTTCCCATAAGTTAGCATATCCCAACGCCCCGGCGGCCAGAACAACGGCTTTTACAGCCAGTGCAAACGCAATATTTTGCTTAATAATTTTAAGCGTATAACGCGCCTGGCAGACGGCCGTTACCAATTTTTGAGGTTCATCCGTCATCAGCACTACGTCGGCGGCTTCTATGGCCGCGTCCGAACCAAGCGCCCCCATAGCGATAGATAAATCCGCACGCGCCAATACGGGCGCATCGTTCACCCCATCGCCCACAAAGGCGGTAAAATAGCCTTTAGGAGCTTCTTGCATTAACGCTTCCAAACGGGAGACTTTATCAGCCGGAAGCAAACCGCCAAAGGCTTCGGTTATTCCCAGGGTTCGGGCCGTTTTTTGTACGGCGGAGGGCGCGTCGCCGCTGAGCATAACCACACGGTCGACTAATCCTTTTTGCAAGGTTTTTAACGCCTCCGCCGCACCCGGTTTGGGTTTATCCCCCAGTTCGATTACCCCTTTAAATTGACCTTTTTCTGCTACATACACGCAGGTGCCCGCTACTTCCGGCACGTCAATCCCATACCGCGCCATTAAACGTGCGTTTCCGGCCAAAATTTGGCGTTTTTCGCCAGAAGCCTCTATCCCTTCGCCCGCCACTTCTTTTATTTCTAATTCGGCGTTAGAAAGCAGATTTTCTTTTTCAGCCGTGCGCAGCACGGCTTTAGCCACCGGATGAGTGGAATAGCGTTCCGCCAAGGAGGCCGTTTTTAATACCGTTTCGCGCGTAACACCGCTTGCCGGCGTAACGGATAAAACATCAAACACGCCTTGCGTGAGGGTGCCCGTTTTATCAAACGCAAGCACCCAAATACGAGCCAACCGTTCCAAAAATGCGCTTCCTTTAATAAGCACCCCCTGCTTGGCCGCGCCGCCAATCCCGCCGAAAAAGCCCAACGGAACAGATAATACAAGCGCGCACGGGCACGAGGCTACCAAAAACACAAGCGCGCGGTAGAGCCATGTTTTAAACGAAGCATCCGGCATCAGTAAAGGCGGCAGAACGGCCAACAACAACGCGCCGCCCACCACGCTAGGCGTATACCAACGCGCAAACCGCGTAATAAATTTTTCGGCGGTGGACTTCTTTTTTGACGAATGTTCAGTCAGCTCCAAAATTTTAGCGACTGCGGAATCTTGGTACAGTTTTTCTACGCACACGGTCAGCATGCCGTCTACACAAACGCTTCCGGCCCATACTTTGCCCCCCGGACGCACGCTTACCGGGCGGGACTCCCCCGTCAAGGCGGAAGTATCCACCCCGCTTTCCCCTTTAACCACCACACCGTCTAAAGCGATTTTTTCCCCGGGAAAAACCAAAATTTCCTGCCCGATTTGAACCTGTTTTGGGTCTTTTTTTACTTCTGTGCCGTTTTCTGCCACGCGGGCAAAGGGCGGACGCAAATCAAGCAGTTTGGTAATACTCCGGCGGGAGTTTCCCGCCGCGCGTTCCTGCAAGTTTTCGCCCACTTGGTAAAACAGCATAACGGCCGCCGCTTCCGGGTATTCGCCAATGGCAAACGCCCCCAAACTGGCTAACGCCATTAAAAAGTTTTCATCAAACACTTTACCTTTTAAAATGTTGCGTCCGGCGCGGATAAGTACGTCCCCTCCGCACAATAAATAAGCCGCCACAAACAAAGCAAGTTTTATCCCCCCTGCACTAACTAAAAGCCCGGCGGCAAACAATCCGGACGCCGCGCCCAGGCGAGCCCAAATATATTTACCCGCATGCCCGTGGTCGTGCCCGCAGCCGCAGGAATGTTGATGAGAATGACAATGTTCGTTCATAAGTCCTCCAAAACGTGTTTTAAACCTTGGTTGAAAATAGTTTTTACGTGTTCATCCGCAAGAGAATAAAAAACGGTTTTCCCTTCTTTGCGGTTTTTAACCAGTTTATTTTGCTTTAAAAAACGTAACTGGTGGGAAATGGCGGAGTGCGTCATCCCCAGTTCTTCGGCAATATGCTGTACGCACCGTTCGCTGCCGAAAAGGGCACATAAAATACGCAGGCGCGTACTATCCCCAAATACTTTAAACAGATCCGCCAAATCATACAGCGTTTCCGGCGCGATGGTCAGCGCGGCTTTGCATACGTGTGTAGGCGAACCTTCTTGTTTTTTCATAATTCCCCCGAACTAAAGTTTTTTTATAATTTATAAATATATGAATATATGTTCATATATTAGTATAACAGAAAATAGGCTCTCCGTCAAGCGTTTAAATTTCCCCTCTTGAGAAAACGCCTAAAAATTGTATACTGTTCTTATATACTTTTAATTTAGGAGATTACAACATGAATAAAGGTTTTACACTTATTGAATTGTTGGTGGTGGTGCTGATTATCGGCATTTTGTCCGCCATTGCCCTGCCGCAGTACGAAGCGGCGGTGGAAAAATCCCGCGCGGCGGAAGCATTGGTAATAGGGAAAGCCATTCTTGATGCGGAAGCGCGTTTTAAACAAGCCAATCCGGAAGAATGTGTTTCCCTCAAAACCCAAATTGCAGATGTTGATTTAAAAGGTGGCAAATGGGTTACCCCCCAAATTTATGTAACTAAAACATTCCGTTACGATCTCCGCCCCATGTGTAACGGATACCTTGAAGTATTCAGACAAGATTCCAATAACGGTGCTGCTACTGACAATGTTTTATACTCTGCCGCCTTTTACACGACGGACTTTTTAGAAGCAACTCCAACCGCACCCAGAATTGCCTGTAACCCGATCGCAGAAGACAGTGACAACCTTTGCAAGTTTTTTCAAGGTTTATAAGTTCCATCTGATACAAAAAAATCCCCCGGACAAACAACCGGGGGATTTTTTATGCAAACATAAAAAGAAGATACCCGACAAAAACTATCGGAAATGACAATTACAAATTGCGCAGTAACTTAACAATTTCTTTAGAGGCTGTCATCGGGTTGGGAATGTTCAGCCTGTTATATGCCCGGTGCATGGCGGACAAGCGGCGCGCGCCGCCGCGTTTGGTTAGCTCCGCAAACGCCAGCTGCAAATTGGCGGCCAAGTTTTTATCTTCCCGCACCGCCAGCGCACAACCCGCTTCCTGCAAGATTTTGGCGTTATAATACTGGTGATCCGCCGCCGCGTGCGGAAACGGCACCAAAACGGCCGGAACACGGCAGTAAATAAGTTCGGCAAGCGTACTGGCCCCCGAACGGCAGACGGCTAAATCGGCCGTTTTCATAATGGCGTAAATTTCGTGTGAATACGGTAAAACCGCCACGTTATTCATCCCGGCGTATTCTTCTTTCATCAGCCCAAACCAGCGTTCGCCCGTAATGTGCACAAACTGCCATCCGCTTGCGCTTTTGATTGTTTTGGCGACGGCGGAATTTAAGCCTTTTGCCCCTTGGCTCCCCCCTACGATAAGCGCGGTTTTTTTATCGGCCGAGAGGCCTAATCCTTCCAAAAGCGCCGTACGGTCTACACGGTCGGCAAATTCCCGGCGGATAGGCGTGCTGGTAAGCACCGATTTTTTAATTTTTTTGTCTACGGGGAGGCCAAGCATAAATAAATCGGCGAATTTTCCGCAAATTTTATTGGCAAGGCCCAGGCGGGCGTTGGAATCGTGCACCGCCGTTTTAATACCCATAAAATGCGCCGTAAAAATAAGCGGGAACGAAATATATCCGCCCGTGCCGACAGCAACATCCGGCTTAAACTGCTTTATAATAGCGCGCGTCTGCCACAAGGCTTTTACAAATTTCCCCAAAAATTTAAGATGCCGCACCGGATTTACCGAACGGGGCAGCCCCATAAAATCGATTTCTTTATAGCGCAGTTTGTGTGCGTCAAGCGTTTGGGCGGCGGGGTCGTTCTTCCGCACGATAAACAATACGGGCAAGCCCTGTTTACGCAGTTGTTTGCCCAAGGCAAAACCGGGGTAAAAATGTCCTCCGGTTCCGCCGGATGCGATGATAAAACGTCTGTTCATAATTATTTATTCCTGTTTTTGTAATTGGTAATATCTTCACGCAAGTTGTTTTGCGTATGGTCCACGGCGGCCATGTTTAAAATAATGCCCATCATGGCAAGCGTCATAATAACGGACGAACCGCCGTACGAAAAAAACGGCAGCGCAATCCCTTTCGTAGGCAGTAAGCCGATAGCCATGGCCATATTAAAAAACGCCTGCATACAAATGGTAATCGTCAGCCCGAAAATAACCAAACTGTGGAACGTGGTTTTAGCTACACGCGCCAAACTGATACCGCGGATAAGCAGCCAGCAAAACCCGCCGATAATAAATGCGGCGCGGAAAAGACCAAACTCTTCGCACATGATAGAAAAAATAAAATCCGTATGTGCGGCGGGCAGGTACTCTAATTTAAGCTCGCTGTTACCAAGGCCCTTGCCGAACCATCCGCCGGAACCGACTGCCAAAAAGGACTGCACCAACTGATACCCCGCCCCGCCGGCCGTTTCAAACGGTTTTAAGAACGAAAAAATACGTTCCCGGCGGTAAGCCACAAAAAATAATTGGTGAATAATCAGCGGCGAAATAACAATCGCGGGCGCGGCCAAATGCAAAATGCGCGCTCCGGCCACCAAAAGCATAAATACAAATGTTGCGCCCATTAGGGTAGGGGTGCCGATGTCTTTTTCCGCTAAGATAAGCCCGAGCGTTATCCCGGCTACGGCGATGGGCTTTATCAGCAGTTTCCAGTTTTTGGCAAGTTTGCCGGACACTTTATCCAAATAGTCCGCCGTAAAAATAACCAGCGTTACCTTGGCTATTTCGGACGGCTGCAATTTAAAAAAACCGAAGTCAATCCAGCGGTGCACATTAGCCTGTTGACGGGTGAACAGCACGATAACCAGTAAAACCCAGGTAGCGTACATTAAGTTCATCGGGCGAAAGAGCGGCACCCGCTGCAATTTGTCGTACGTTTGCGATAAAATAAGCGCCGCCGCCAACCCCATAATATCAAACACCAGCTGGCGTTTAAAAAAGGCCGAAGAGTCAAACGCGCTGGAAGAATACGTAAAAATCAGCCCGACAAGCATAAACGCAAAGCCGATAAACGCAATGCGCTTATCCAGTTTCAGCGGGCCGGAACTCTCTTTTTTGCCGCGCGCGGAAACACCCGCCTCCCGGCGGTAGGAAGGCGCATTCTTTTTAATAAACGTATTGCGGCGTTTAGGGGATTTGTTAAATAAAGTAACCATAATTATCTGATTTTTAACGACGCAAGCGCCAACAGTGTAAGCATGGCGCCGGCAATCCAAAACCGCACAATTACTTTCGGTTCCGGCACACCCAACAGTTCAAAATGGTGATGTATCGGCGCCATTTTAAACAGGCGTTTGCCGTGCGTAAGTTTAAAATACCCCATTTGCAGCATGACGGAAACGGTTTCAAGCACAAAAATTCCGCCCGCAATCGGCAGTAAAAGTTCCTGCTTTACGCACAACGCCGCTACGCCAATAACGCCGCCTAAAAACAGCGAGCTGGTATCGCCCATAAACACCTGCGCGGGATAAGCGTTAAACCATAAAAATCCCAAACACGCGCCGATAAGCGCGCCCATAAACACGGTAATTTCCCCCGCGCCGGGCACGTAAATAATCCGCAGATAATCGGCAAAATTGACGTTCCCCGCCAGGTAGGCAAAAATAGCGTAAGTAGCCGCCGTAAACACCATACATCCGCTGGCTAGGCCGTCCAGGCCGTCCGTCAAATTGGTGGCGTTGGAAGACCCTACAATAACGAGCATGCCAAACGCAAAGTAAAAGACGGACAAATCAATAAACATTTTGCTCATATACGGGATAATAAGCGAGGTTCCGTATTCCGCGTTTGGAGGGTTTAACGCCAAATACCCTACCACCACAACAGCCGTAAACAGCTGAATAGCCAGTTTGATGGAGGATTTCATTCCTTCCGGGTTCTTTTTAACGAGCTTGGTATAATCGTCCATTACGCCGGCAATACCCAGCGTAACCGTGGTAAACACCAAAAGCCAAATATAATTACTGTCCAAACGGGCCCATAAAAGCACACTGGCAATCAAACTTACAAAAATCAAAATACCGCCCATGGTGGGGGTGCCGTTTTTGGAAAGGTGGGACGCCGGGCCGTACTCGCGCTCAATCTGCTGGATTTTATATGAGCGGAGTTTAGCTACTACGCGCGGGCCGATTAAAAGCGTTAAAAAGAACGACGTAAAAATCGCCGCACCCGTGCGAAACGTAATGTAACTAAAGATGTTTAAAAAACTTAAATCATCCCTAAACAGCGAGAGGTAGTATAGCATGGATTAAATCTCCTTCAGTACGTTTTCAAAATTCATAGAGCGGGAGGCTTTCACCAGGCACGTCCCCCCGTTAGATACGGCGGCGGACAGCTCTTTCGTCCACCCTTCGGGCGTAGCGGCGTAAAAAGTTTTTACGCCGGGAGCCGATTTTAATACTTCGTAGGCGTACTTCATTTCCGGCCCGGCCAAGAAAGCGTATTCCACCCGGTTATCCTGCACGTAACGCGCAAGCAGGCGGTGATATTCCTTGGACGAGGGGCCGAGTTCTTTCATATCGCCTAAAACGGCAATACGCGGGGAAGCCGTTTCACGGCCTAAAATTTCAAGTGCATTTTTCATACTGGCCGGGTTGGCGTTGTAGCAGTCCAAAATAAAATGCGCACCGTTTTTTTCTACACGTTCCAGGCGCATGGGCATCGGGGTAAAAGAGAGGAGGCCTTTTTTGACGTTGTCCATATACACGCCCAAGGCGATGGCCGCCGCGGCCGCCGCGGCCGCGTTTAGCTTATCGTGGCGTTCCAGTTTTACGTCTATCATATACGCTTCGCCTTTATAGGTAAACGAAAAATTATCCGTTTCCAAAATCTGCAAATCCGCCCCCGGCGTAAACCCGAATGAAATGCTTTTGCCTTTAAATTCCGTTTTCAGGCGGGATAAGAATTCGTCATCCGCATTATAGACAAGCGTACCGCCGAAGTTGAGGCATTTGGCAATTTCCGTTTTCGTGCGGAAAACCGTTTCCATATCATGGAAAAATTCCAAATGGGACGGCCCGACATTGGTAATAACGGCCGCGTCCGGCACCGCCAAAGAAGCAATTTCTTCAATATCCCCCTCTTTGGACGCGCCCAATTCAAAAACGCCGTATTTATGTTTGTCCTGTATTTCAAGGAGCGAAAAGGGTACGCCGAACTGGTTATTAAAATTACCCATATTGGCAACGGTTTCGCCCGCCGTTTCACAAATGGCGCGCAACATTTGCTTGGTAGTGCTTTTGCCGTTGGAGCCGGTAATGGCCGCCACTTTAAGCGTACTGTTTACGCGGTGGTATTTAGCCAGGGCCTGCAAGGCTTTTAACGCGTCGTCCACCAATAAAAAGGATGCCTTGGATTTTTCTGGCACGGTAAAACCTTCCGCTTCCGCCACTACAACGGCGGCTCCTTTTTTCAGTACCTCCGGGATAAAACGCCGCCCATCGTGGTTTTGGCCTTTTAACGCGATAAACGCGTCCCCGGGCGCCACCACGCGGGAGTCCGTTACAAAAGACGCCACTTTTGCGTTGGGGTTGGCGGAAATGAGTTTAGCATTCATAATTTCCGCAATTTTGTTGAGCGAAAGGTTGAGCTTCATGGTGTTACTTCTCCTTAAAATAAAAATCGGTTCCAGGCGGCTTTTATATAGGCCGACGGGAAATTATTCAAAATCTAACTGGTCGGGCTTTACGCCTTTCATAGCAAGCAGCCGTTCCATAATTTCGTGGAACACGGGAGCCGCCGCCGTACTGCCAAAAGAGTATTTGGCCGGGTTATCCAAAATCACCAGTACGGTAAATTGCGGATCCGTCGCCGGGGCAAACCCGCAGAAAGAAACCACGTGGCTGCGTTTTCCGTAGCCGTCTTTACCCAGTTTTTCGGCGGTACCCGTTTTACCCGCCACGTTATACCCTTTAATTTGTGCGCGCTTACCGGAACCGGCCTCCACCACGCTCTGCAATACTTTAATCATGGTTTGGGAGGTTTCCGGCTTCAGCACGCGGCGGATTTTGACGGGTTTGGAAAGTTTTTCCACTTTTCCGCCCGTATATTCAATACGGTCAATTAAATGAGGCTGCATCAACGTACCGCCGTTGGCAATAGCGGAATAAGCCCCAATCAGCTGAATGGGCGTAACGGCTACGCCGTAACCGTAGCCTTTGGTGGCGTTGTCCACTTTCGTCCACTTGTTATATGGCGGAACAGTACCTTTGGATTCGCCGTTAAAATTAACATCCGTCTTGGTGCCGAATCCAAACGCTTTAATATAGTAAAACAGATTTTTGGGCCCCAATTCCAGAGCAATTTTACCCGCACCGATGTTGGACGAAAGCTGCATAATCTCGGGGATGGACAGGAAATCCTTTTTGTGTTGGTTATCGCGCACGGTAAACCCGCGGGCCACTTCCCAGCGGCGGCCGTCCATGTCGATACTGTCCGTTACGCTGACGACCCCCGCGTCAATGGCGGACGAAACGGCAATCGTTTTAAACGTAGAACCTGGCTCGTACGTAAACTGGAACGCCAGGGACTGCCCGTCTTTAACCGGATACGATGCGGCCGCTAAAATTTTGCCGGTAGACGGCTCCTGCACCAAAGCAACGGCCCGGTCCGGCGATAAATTTTCCACCGCTTTTTTAAGAGCAGTTTCCGCGTGATATTGGGCAACTTCGTCAATCGTTAAATAAATATTAGCGACGGAGAGCTCCTCTTTTAGCTTGCGGTCGTAAATAATTTCGCCGCGGCGGGCGCGTTTGGCGCGTTTTTTGCTGATATCCTGGCTAAGTTCGCGGTTAAACATTTGCTCCACGCCCGAAAGCCCTAAATTTTTGGAGTTGGCCGCCCCCACGATGTCCAACGCGCTTGCGCCGTAGGGGTGAATGCGTTCATATTCCGGGGTAAGCTCTAACCCCTGCCCTAATTGCGTACGTAAAATTTTAGAAATTTTAATGTAATTATCCGGCTTAATTTTTTTGGCGACGAAAAAGAAATTCCCCGCCTTATTCCATTTTTCCAAAATTTTGCTTTTGGGCATATCCAGCGTTTCCGCCAAAAAATCCACCGTTTTGTTTTTATCCTGCACATACCGTTTGTTTACGCCGCAGGAGTGAGTGCGGACGGATTCGGCCAGTTCGCGGCCGTTCACGTCTAAAATTTTGCCTCTTAAACGGTCTTCGGCCAAATAATTGTAAATGGCGCGTTCGGCTTTGTTCGCAAATTCTTCATGCAAAAAAGTTTGCATATACGCCAAACGTAAAAAGATGACAAGCGGCGCCAACAAAATAACACAGCCGGCAATGCGCATACGGTTTTTTACGTTAAAAGCAAATGGAGAGGATACAGGTCTGTGCAGCATATTATTTATCTTCCAGCCAAACGACTTCGTGCGGTTTTACGGGCGTAAGGCCCAAGTTTTCCCGCGCCAGCCGCGTGATATTTTCCGGGCTGGAAAGACGCAAAATTTCCAATTTTAAATACTGGTTGCGAGCTTCTTTAATTTCCACTTCGTTCTGCGCCTGGCTGATGGCCCTGCCCGAACGGTTAATTTCTATACGCATGGCTACAATGCCAAAACTAAACAGCGCAAGCGCAAATACAATTCCAAAAATACGCATTATAACACCCTCTCTATGACGCGCAGTTTTGCGCTTCTGGCACGGCGGTTTTGGCGGACCTCTTCGTATTCCGGGCTGAGGGCGTGCTTATTAACCAGCTTCCACGCGCCGGACTGCGAAAGTTCCTTAAACCGGGTTTTAACCAAACGGTCTTCCAGCGAATGAAACGTCAGCACGGCGGCGCGGCCGCCCGGGCGGATAATTTGCGCCAAAGAAGAAAGAGCCCGTTCCACAGCGTCCAGTTCCCCGTTGCAGGCAATACGCAAGGCTTGGAAGGTCTGCGTAGCCGGGTGCGTTTTACCGCGGCGGGGCTGTACGCTTTCTACAATTTCTTTTAGCCGGGCCGTAGTTTCTATTTTACCTTCCCGGCGGGCGTGCATAATGGCCAACGCGATTTTAGTGTAATTGCGCTCTTCGCCGTAGTCTTTCAAAATGCGCTCCAGCTCCGCCATGGGCCAGGTATTAACGATAACGGCCGCGCTTAACGGGCTTTGTAAATCAAAACGCATATCAAGCGGTCCGTCCGCCATAATGCTGAACCCGCGGGCCGGATTATCTAACTGATAAGAACTTAACCCCAAATCAAACAGTGCGCCGTCCGCGCCGTCTAAACCCAGTTCCTGTAAAGCGGAGGGAGCCTCGGTGTAACTTTTATGAAAAGCGGTCAGGCGCGGGTCGTTTACGCGCGCTACGGCCATTTTTAAGGCTTCCTCGTCCCGGTCGAACCCTAATACGCGCGCCTGCGGCCCCAAACGGCTTAAAAAGTATTTGGTATGTCCGCCAAGGCCCAGGGTTCCGTCCATATATACGCCGTCCGGGCGGGTAAGCAAAAAGTCCGCTATTTGCGGGGCCATGATAGGGATGTGGGTCCAGTTCGTCGTCATAATAAATTAAAATCCTCCCGTATATCCGTTGGTGGGCACCATTTCCAATTTTTTAATTTGCGTTTTCTGCGGCTGGGGTTTACGCGTCGGTTTAGGCGACTGGGCCGCCGGACGCACCGCCGCGGGCTTGGGCTGCGGGCTTTCGTGCGGCCGGATTTTAGATGGCTTCCCCGTACCAGGAACAACAGCTTCCTTGGGCGCGGAGGCCGCCAGTTTCCCTTCTTTATAGGCTTTTTGTAAATCGTGCAGCCAAACATTTTCCAACACGGATACTTTCGTAAACGGCATGCCATACGCCCGGTACAACGCTTGGTGAAGCGGCGTTTTAGCTTTTAGTTCGTTGCAAAATTTATAAAATTCGTCACGCGTACGCTTGGTCAGCAGATATTCCACCAAACTGTACGCCTGGGTATACCAAAGCTCCGCCTGCGGCGTGGAATAGGAATTTAAATCCGCCGTAGCCGTCAAATTTTCAAGCGGAATGATATCCCCCGCCAAAATACGCTTCATACTGCGGTCCACCCACGACGGCTTTTGCTTGGTCGTATGGATTTGCATATATACCGCCATTCCTTCCGAAAGCCACAAGGGCGAAATGGTGGGTAAAAAATAACCGTCAAAATACAAATGCGTCAGTTCGTGCACGGAAAGCGGATAAAAACTCTTCCCCTCCACAACATACATGGTGTCAGCCCGCAAGTCCGACGCCGCCCCCGACCACGGAGGCAGTTTGGTAAATGCGCCGTAACTGTCTTTGCCGCCGAAAATCATCACCAAAATTTTGTTTGGTTTGATTAAAATGGTAAAAGGCGTTAAGTCCAGCATTAAATTACCGTGGATGGTATCCAGGGTGGTTTTGATAGTGGGCGTAACGGGGTGCTCCTCGCGGTAAATAAGATAGTTAAATGTTTCGTCCGTCAAAAAACCGGGCGGCGGAGGCGACCAGCGCACTTTTTTGGCCGAATCGGCCGGACGGTGCGCCTGTACCGGGAGGCCTTCCAGCGCGTCTTTGGGGGCCGCGCCGTTTTTAGGGGCGACGGAAGCGATATTTTCAAGGCCTGCAATCATTTGATTAAACGCCTTTTGGTCCTGTTTGGCGGCTTGGTCCATCTCCGTTTCCGCCTGTACGGCAGATTCTTCCGCTGACGGCGGCACAGAGATATCCGGCCGGAGCTCTTGCGCGCGCCCGCGTACGGAAACCGATTTATTTGGGGGTATTTGCTCCCCGGGGATTACTTGGGGCTGGGCGGGTTTCTGCAGCGCGGCGGACGGACGGTTTTTGTCCGTAAACAACGCATCCACAACGTCTTTGGGTTTTAACCCAAACGAACGCAACAGCGGAGGCGCCACCAGGAGCACCGCCAAAATCCACAACAGACAAGTAATCTTTTTTACAATATCCATTTATCCGTTTTTGGCAAATAACGCCAAATGGCGTTTTTTATCATCGTCTACGGGCAACGTATAGCGTTCCACCGTCAGTAAATGCGCCCCGTACTTGGCGGGATCAGCCTGCTCCGCCTGCGGATGTTCCCCCTGGTAGGCAATGAACACGCCCCCCGGTTTTACCGCCGCCAAACAAACGCCTAAAATATCGGGCAGCTGGCCCATGGCGCGTTCGGTAACGAAATCAAATTCCCACTTGGCGTTTTGACCAAGCCGCGCATTTTTTATGCGCGCATTGGAAATACCCGCGTTTAAAGCGGCCCAGTTCATAAAAGCGCACCGTTTTTCGATGCTTTCAATGAGCGTTACCTGCGCCTGCGGCAGAGAAACCGCCAGCGTAAGGCCGATAAATCCCGCCCCCGCGCCGGCATCGGCCACGGTAAATGTTTCAAGCCCTTTTACTTTGGCCATAGCATAGATTTTGGCGGCGCAGACAAGCCCGTCGCACAAATGACGGCTGACGAGTTCCGCCAAATCCGCCGCCCCCGTTAAGTTTAAAAAATCTTTCTTTTGCAACACTAAATCCGCATATTTTAAAAGTACAGCGGCTTGCGCGGCGGTCAGCGGGAACCCCAAAGTGCCGGCAAATTTAATCAGCTTGTTTTGCACGGTTAAGCCTCCGGTAGCGTTCAATATGTACGGCCAACAGCTGGATATCCGCCGGCGTTACGCCCGGGATACGGCTGGCCTGCCCCAAGGTTTGCGGTTTAATTTCCCGCAGTTTTTGGGATGTTTCAAACAAAATACCGCGCACGGAGGAAGCGTCAAACCCCTCCGGGATTTTGATATTATCCGCTTCTGCCAGTTTTTCGGCGTCTTTTTTATTGCGTTCGTAATATCCGGCGTATTTGTTGTGAATGTCCGCGTGCGCGCGGGCTTTTTCAAGCGTCCATGGGAACATGGCAGGGTCGGCCGTTACGTCCGCATTCGGGTTCTCAATCAGTTTTTGAGTAAGCGTTTGATACGCCTCAAACGGCTTTTTATATGCTTCGCCCAACAATCCAAGGCGCAAAGCATGCGGGGTAAGGCGAAGGTCGGCATTATCGTTACGAAGCAAAATACGGTATTCGGCGCGGGAAGTGAACATACGGTACGGTTCGTTTACGCCTTTGTTGACAAGGTCGTCAATTAATACACCGATGTACGCCTCATCGCGGCGCAGGACAAACGGCTCTTTTCCCTGGGTTTGCAACGCAGCGTTAATACCCGCCATTAAGCCTTGTCCGCCGGCTTCTTCGTACCCGGTGGTGCCGTTAATCTGCCCGCCCATAAAAAGACCGGGAAGGAGTTTGCTTTCCAAATGCGGGAACAAATCCATCGGGTCGGAAAAATCATACTCAATGGCGTAGCCGGGGCGCGTAATAGTGGCACGTTCCATACCGGGGACGGACTTAATCAGCGCACGCTGGACTTCTTCCGGCATGCTGGTGGAAAAACCTTGAATATAGTATTCTTCGGTGTTAAATCCTTCGGGCTCCAAAAAAAGAGGATGGCTGGTAACGTCCGGGAATTTTTTAATTTTGTCTTCCACTGACGGGCAATAGCGCGGCCCCATGCCGTGGATATTGCCGCTGTACATGGCCGAACGCTGGAAGTTTTCGCGCAAAATCTTATCTGTTTCCAAAGTAGTGCGGGTAATGTAACAGCTTAAAAATTTCCGCTTTTTTTGTTCGTTTACATCGGTAAAATGAGATATCGGCTGCAAAGGGTCGTCCGACGGCTGCAAGCGGAATTTGGAATAATCAAGCCCGCGCGCGTTAATGCGCATGGGCGTACCTGTTTTAAAACGCAGGATATGAAGCCCCAAGTCTTCGCGCAGATTTTTGGCAAGGCCGTCCGACGGCATATCATTATAGCGTCCGCCGCGGAACATATCAGTACCGATGTGAATAGTACCCGCCAAAAAAGTGCCCGTCGTCAGCACGACGGCGTTAGCTTTGTAAAAGGTATTGCGCAAAGTAACCACGCCGCTGACGCGGCCGTCCGTAGTGGCAATTTTAACGGCTTCGTCTTGCATGACTTCTAAATTAGGCTGGAGTTCCAAAAAGTGTTTGAACGTGAACTGGTAGACTTTTTTATCGCACTGGACGCGCGGAGAGTGAACCGCCGGGCCTTTACCCGTGTTAAGCATATGGTAGTGAAGGGCGGCATGGTCCGTTACGCGGCCCATGGCTCCGCCAAGCGCGTCAATCTCCCGCACGATTTGCCCCTTGGCAATCCCGCCGATGGACGGATTGCAGGACATTTGGGCCACCGTATCCAAACTTTGGGTTAAAAGCAGGGTTTTTGCGCCCAGTTTGGCACTTGCAAGCGCAGCCTCGCAGCCCGCGTGGCCGCCGCCGATAACGATAACGTCGTATTTTTCTTCACAAACAAACATATTATTTTCCCATACAGAATTTGGAAAAAATCACGCCCAGTACGTCGTCCGGCGTAACTTCTCCGATTAAATCTTTTAAATGAATAAGCGCGCCGCGCAAATGCTCGGCGTATATTTCTCCCCCCGCCGCTGCTTCAAGCCGCAAAAGCGCGCTTTCCAGTTCCGTCTGCGCGCGCAGTAAGGACTCGTAATGGCGCAAGTTGGAAATCATTAGTCCCTCTGCGCTTTGGGCTTCATCCGCGTCTTGCGTAACAGCGTTTTTAAGTGCGGCAAGACCTTTACCCGTTTTGCACGAAACAGCCAAGACTTGATAATTGTGCGCGTTTTCCAGCGTGCAGGGGTCATGCGGCAAGTCCGTCTTGTTTTGAATAATAAGAGTACGTTTGCCCAGTTTTTGGATGTCCGCCCACAAAATGCGTTCTTCGTCCGTAAGAAGGCGGGAAGCGTCCAATACAAACAAGACGACGTCCGCACTTTCCATGGCGCGCGTACTGCGGCGCATACCTTCTTGTTCGGCCGGATCCAGGGCGTGTTCTCGAATACCGGCGGTATCAGTTAAAATGATTTTTTGTCCGTTAATTTCAAGTGTTTCTTCCACCGTATCGCGCGTGGTGCCGCAGGCATCGGCTACGATGGCGCGGTCAAACCCCACTAAAGCATTCAGCAGGCTCGATTTGCCACCGTTGGGCGCTCCTACAATGGCTACGCGCACGCCGTCTTTAATCAAGCGGCCGACGGAAAACGTATCCGCCAACGCTTTAACATGCGTCAGAACGCCGTTTATTTCGCCGCGGACAAATTCGTCCGACAACGGCGTCATTTCTTCATCTACGTCGTCCAAACGCACTTCAATTTGCGCCAAAAGTTCGGAAAGTTTCAAACGCATATCAGCCAAACGCGCGCTTAATTTTCCGTCCAGGCTGGACATGGCCAGCCGGTGCGCGGCCTTATTGCCGGAAGCGATTAAATCACACAACCCCTGCGCTTCCACCAGGTCCATTTTGCCGTTTAAAAACGCCCGCTGGGAAAATTCCCCCCGTTTGGCGGGTACAGCCCCGGCCTGACACAAAAGCTCCAACAGGCGGCCTTTAATATAGGGAGAAGCGTGCAGAGCAAACTCGGCCACGTCTTCCCCGGTAAAAGAATGAGGGTTTGGAAAGTAAGTAACGAGGGCTTTGTCCAATACGGTTTCCCCGTCGTAAACAGAGCAAAAAGTTTGCTGGCGCGGAACCCACTCTTTGGTACAGCGGGTAACGGCATTTAAAATACGCAGCGCGTCCGGGCCGGACAGGCGCACCAAAGCGACCGCCCCGCCTACGCCCGTAGCCAAAGCGCAGATGGTTGTTTGCATGGTTATATTTTATCAATTTTGGTCTGCTTTTTGGGGGTTTTTTAGACCTATTTTACCCGACGGAGAATCCCCGTTTTGCGACGATAACATTTTATGGTAAAATTTCGTAGGAGGACTTTTTATATTATGAGCAAAAAAATTTTAGTTCTTACAGGAAGCCCCCGCCAACTGGGCAACTCCGCCCTGCTGGCCGACGCTTTCATCCAAGGCGTAAAAGCGGCCGGACACACGGCACAGGTATTTGAAACTGCTTTTCACCCGGTACTTCCATGCAAAGCGTGTGATAAATGCTGGACGAACGACAACCCGTGTATTTTTAAAGACGATTTCGAAAAACTGGCCCCGATGTTGGAAGAAGCTGACGTACTTGTCTTTTGCACACCGCTCTATTGGTTTACCATGAGCGCGCAGTTAAAAGCGGCGGTGGACAAAATTTATGCCTATATGAAACCCAACGCCAAACGAAAACTAAAAATTAAAGAATCCGTATTATTATGCGCCGCCGAAGGAACCGAGCAGGACGGCGATTTTGACGGTTTAAAAGCCACCTATAAATCGATAGCGGATTATTTAAAATGGACAGACCGCGGCATGGTGCTGGCGGGCCACACATGGGACCCCGGGGAAATTATTAATACAAGCAAATTAAAAGAAGCCTTGGAACTGGGTAAAATAATCTAACACAAAGCCCCGGTATTTACCGGGGCTAAATGTTTCTTCATAAAATGCTTTGGGCGGAAACCCGGGAAGTTTTACTGAAAAATCCAATCGTTTCCCTGCTTAACGGCGCCCGCCTGGGAACAGACGCTGTCGCATGCACCGCTGTTACAATGGCAATAAAAAATTCCAGGCGTTCCGCCACCTGTATAAGCTGGCCCCACAAAACGTACGGCATAATTTTTACCAATACGCTCGGCGTAAAAATCTAAAGCGTTGCCAGATCCTCCTTCGTGGGTACATTCATCAGCGTAAATTTCAAAATTTTTGGTAGATACATGCGTCCGGCCGCTTACGTCTTTTACCGTACCGGGAAGTGTAATATCTAAATCTTCCAATTTTGACGTACCGCAAGACTCACCCGTGCTTAAAACATAGATATCTTCGGCGTCTGACAAGGATTTTAATAAAATTTTAGCTTCGGATATACGGCTCTTTTCCACAGCCTTTGTATACTGCGGCAACGCCACCGCCGATAATATACCAATAATCAGCACTACCACTAATAACTCTATCAATGTAAAACCTTTCATTTTGATACCCCAATTTATAAACAGTGTCATTTCCCAAAGCTTCTGTCGGAAATCTCAACATATCCCAATGTTATCAAAAAAAAAAAACAAAACAACCCCATCAGAAAATTCCCTAAAAAAAACCCGGCTCCTAATATGGAACCGGGTTTTTTATCTACAACAAATTAATTTATTTGTTTTCTTCCGTTTGCGCGGGGGTTTCAAACAGCGGGCCGCAGGAGCAAGCATGCTGTTCTTCACCGGGCTGGCAGTTGCGCGCCATTTCCGCCTGGCAGGTACCGCCTTGCGCTTCTTCCTGCGCGGCAGGTTGTTCCGCCGCCGTTTCAACCGTTACGGTAACCGTTTCTTCTACAGTAACAGCTTCCGCCGCGGGGGCGTCGGCTTCAGCGGTTTTGGTTTCTTCGTACGTTTTTTCGCACGAACAGCCCACCTGCACTTCGCCTTCACCGCAGTTGCGGGCGATTTCGGCCTGGCAAGTGCCGCCTTGCGCGTCATCGGCTACGGTAGAAGATAAATTTTCGTGCGCCATTTCCTGCGCGGTTTCGGCCGCCGGGGCCTCTTCTTCGTGGCAGTGGCAGGAACAATGTTCTCCGCACGTTTCGCCAGCGCAGCAAGAAGCAGCTTCATAATTGGCCTGCACTGCTTGTTCAGCTTCCGCTTGCGCCACGGCTTCCTGCGCCGGGGTTTGTACGGAGGTTTCTTCCGGTTTGTCTTCGCCGATTACTCCGGGCACAAAATCGGCCGGGGCTTTATTGGCGTTAAACGCTTCAGTCGCTTTAGCGGTGGGACGGAACGTAACTTTACGCCATTTACCCTCCCCTTCAGAAGCGGTGGATACAAATTCGTTCCCTTCCACGGCACGGTGGATGTAGCGGCGCAGCTGCGCGCTCATCGGGCGGAAGCGGAACACGCTGTGGCCGTGTTTAATCATATCAATGCCTTTTTCGATTTCAGCATCGATTTTGTCTTCGGCCTTTCTCCAATAGTTTTGCGTGTCGGTAATAACGGAAATCGGCTTATCGAAATGGCGGCTTAACGCCAAGGTGCAGAGGTATTGGATGGCTTCCAAGGTCTTGCCTTCTTTGCCGATGACAATGGCCGGATGGTCGCAGTCAAACGTCAGCAGAATGCGCTGTTGTTTTTCATCCCACCATACGTTTAAATTTTCGGTTTTTACGCCCATATGGGTAAGCACTTTATCCAAGTATTCTTTGGCTTCCTGCATGGGAGCGTGCAAGTTTTCCGGGATGACGGCATTGCGAATCGCGTCGCACGGAAGCATTTGCGGTTCGTTGGCTTTGGGAGCCTTTTCGCGCGGTTCGTAGGAAGCGGCGCGTTCCGGGCGGCGGGAATTGCGTCTGTTGCCGCGGGCTTCATTACGGTCTTTACGGCCGTTGCGGCCGCCGCGGGACGGTTTGGATTTGCGTTTTGGCACATCCATATAAATTTGCGCATCCAAATTGCCGGAGGTCCAGCGTTTTTGGCGCAGTTCCACCACAGCCGGACGGGAACCGATACCCAAAAAGCCTTTTTTAGGCGTTTCCAATACGGTCACTTCCACCTGATCTCTTCTTAACCCTAATTCTTTGAGGCCTTTTGCGATAGCGTCGGCCACTTCTTTTGCTTGTACTTTAATTTTGCTCGGCATAAAAAATGCTCCTTAAACTTTTTAATTGGCTTTCGCCATTTTGCGGTTAATGAACGACTGGATACCAAACGTCAGCAGACTGTTGGTCAGCCAGTAAAGCACCAGCCCCGAAGGGAAGTTCATAAACAGCAGCGTAAAAATAAGCGGCATGTATTTAAACATGGCGGCTTGGGACGGATCCGTCCCTGCGGGAATGTTCCCTTTCTGCTGAAAGAACATTACCGCACCCATTAAAATGGGCAGAATATAGTACGGATCTTTAGACGACAAATCCGTCAGCCAGAATACAAACTTCGCCCCGTGCAGCGCCCACGACGTGCGAAGCGCATTAAACAACGCCAGAAAAATAGGCAGCTGGATAAGCATCGGCAAGCAGCCCGCCAAGGGGTTTACTTTGTTTTTTTGGTAAAGCTCCAAGGTGGCTTTGTTCATGGCTTGCGCATCGCCTTTATATTTTTCCTGGATACGTTTCATTTCGGGCTGGATTTTTTTCATTTGCGCGGCCGATTTAAGCTGCATCAGCGTAAATTTAAACAAAATCGCCTGCAAAAGAACCGTCATCATAATAATGGCTACGCCGTAGTTGCCCGTCCAGCCGTAGAATGTTTCCAGCACGTTGCGGGCGATTTTCCCCAGCGCGCCAAAAAAGCCGAACGCAATACTGCGGTCCAAATGATACGGTAAATCCAAGAACTGCTTATAATCTTTCGGACCGAAATAAAAATCGGAATTATATTCCGCTTTTGATTTCGCTTCCAATACGGCGGAAGGGACGGAAACAGTCAGCTGCGGGCCCGTTAAATCGCCCTCTCCGAACAAGCCCCACATTCTTTTTTGTTTGCCGATGACAGGTTTATCCGCGCCTAAATCGCCGGGTTTCCACCCTTGCGGAATAAGCACCGCCAAGAAATAGCGGTTTTCCACCCCGGCCCACAGCCACGGCAGTTCCGGCTGTTTGGACTTTTTAGTAAATGTTTCCAGCGTCGGTTTGCGTTTGCCTTCTTCCTGCACAAGGTAAACGGCTTTTGACTCGCGTTCGTTATCGTTCATTTCGCTTTTTACCGTGGCCAAACCGGGCCCAAAGTTGTAATCCCACTCACCTAATGTAAACGTCTGGGAAGTGCGGTTTTCAAACGTAACGCTTAAATTATTGATACCGTTTTCGTTAAAACGGTACGTTTTGGAAACGGTCAAGCCCGAAACAATGTCTCCCGTAAAGGTAATGGAATCTTTCGTACGTGCAAATTCGGTAAAATCCACCTGCGGCAGCGTGGCGAAATAGCCCTTGCCTTCGTAAGGAGTCAAGTCTACATCGGCTACAACATCTTTAAACAAATACTTTTTAATACCCGCGCCTTTTGAAGAAAAAGTCACTTCCGCCTGCGGGAGGGAGAGAGTAAAAAATTCTTCGGGCTTGGGCTGAGGGGCTTCTTTGGCTAGAATGGAAGCAGAAGGTGAAGAAACCAACAAGGCCGCAGCAGCGGACTCTTTGGCGGCTTCTTCAGCGGATTTTTTTAACTGGGCTTCGGCCGCTTCCTGCGCGGCGCGGGCCCGGGGCAAAGCTACAAATTGGTTGTAGCCGGTAATTACCAGCAAAAACAGCATTGCGGTAACTAAAAACTGTCTGTTCATAAAACTCCTGTTGGGTTCCCGGCAAAAAGGACTCCTCCTCACCGGAGGCGGAAAGAACAGACTGGGAAATATTATGGAACCGGGTCGTATCCGCCCGGATGAAACGGGTGACACTTCAGCACCCGCCTGGCGGCCAGCCATGCGCCTTTAAAAGCGCCGTACCTGGCAACCGCCTGCCGTGCGTATTCACTGCAAGTTGGCGTGAAACGGCAGACCCCTTTGGGCCCTAATAACGGGCGCACAAAAAGCATGAACGCGCCCAACAACCACAGCGACGGTTTTTTTAATAGAAGCGAAATCTTGTTCATACGCTCTTCAATAAGGATAGTTACGCGTTTTCTGAAGAGGACTTGAGTATGGCGGCCCTGCCGCACAGTGTCATGAGCGCATCCTGCGCCGCTTGCACATTACCCAGTTTTTCGCCGTCGCGGGGACTTACGATAATATCCGTTCCCGGCAAAATGTGTTTCCTGTTAAGTCTGAAAGCTTCCCGCAGCAGCCTTTTGGCGCGGTTGCGTACAACCGCCGGCCCCAATTTACGGGATACCACTACCGCGAACCGGGCCGGACGGGCGGAATCCCGCACGCCGGACCGCCACCACAGTATAACGCCGTTATACTGCAGTTTAATGCCGCCCCGTATAATTCCCTCAAAATCTCTTTTAAGGTGCAGGCGGCACAAACGCGGCAGACCGTTGGGCTGCATAAAACTTAAGCTCTGATGAGTTCGTGGCGGCCTTTGGCTCTTCTGGCGCTGAGCACTTTTCTGCCGCCGGCGGTGGCCATTCTGGCGCGGAATCCGATATGTTTGGCACGTCTTCTTTTGTTAGGTCTGTAGGTCGGTAACATGTTTCTTCTTATACGTTAATTCTGGCACGCCAAGCGAACTGGAAAAAACGTATCTCCTGTAATTAATTTAAAATGGTTTCTGTGTGAAACGTACTGATATTATAGCTTTTCTTGCCGAGGTTTGCAAAATATCCTATTAAACCGCGTCAAAAAACATTCTCCAAGTGTGGTCCGTCACACCGTTAAAAATAATTTGGCCGTCGTTTTGGGAGGGAAAGAATAAAATCAAATCTTCCTGGGGGCTAAGATAGCGGCCGGATCTGCCCGCGGGTTTATAATAAATAGAAGAAGAGGGCACGCGGTACACGCGGGTTTCATATCCAGTCACCCGGTGGATAAGCGTTTCTTGCGGTTTGCCGTCGAAATAGGCATCCACGTCTCTTGCCAAATCGGACTGCCCGTCATAAGACGGTTTTCCATTCCATGCTTTGCCTGGCAAGGCGGAAGCTTCAACTTTCGCTACGCTTTCCAGCAATTCAAAAAACACGGGGGATTCCGCCGCAAAAGCCTCATCCATACCTTGTTTAATTTCAGCAGGCAAGGCTTCATCCGGCCCAAAAAGCGAAATTTTCCCCGCCGGCGTTACCACTGCCAGCGTGCCTTCAGTAAGAAACAAATTTTCCTTTTTAACGTAAATATTGCGGGAAAAGCGTACGGCTCGCATAGCTTCCCCCGTAGGAAGCGTAAAACGGGTTACATCGGGCGTGCGCAAATAGCCGTTTACCACGCTGGAAACAGACGCTTTTGGCACAAAACTTGCTTTAGCAGCCACTTGGCGGGTTAAATTGGCGGACGAAACAACCGTTTTTATCGGGCGGATTAACTTACCTTGAGCGAAAGCGGATACCGCACAAAAACAGCAACAGCCTATAATCATCGTAATTTTTTTATTCATAAAATTTTCCATATTGTAAAATTACTTCGTTCACTTAAGGATACTCCTTTCCCGCTTTGTATACAAGGGTCCAAAGACCTATCCGCCCCTAGGTCCTTTTGCCCGCTCGCGCGGAGCGGCGGAATATGCTATCCTAATATCAGTATGATATTTACCGACTCCGGCATCATTCTGTTCCGCCAGGAATTTCGCGAAGCGGACCGCATCGTCTCCCTCTACACCCGCGAACACGGCCGCATTAACGCGCGCCTGCCGGGGGTCATGCGCCCCGCCGGGAAATTAAAAGCGTTAAGCGAACCGTTTGCATTTGGGGATTACCGCATTTACGTACGGCGCGGCGGAGTAATCGGCACGGTAACGGGTGGAAAGATATCAAACATTTTCCCCAACATACGCCGCAACCTAAAACGCACGGCGCTTGCCATGCATTTTTGCGAACTTGTCCAGCGTTTAACCCCCCTCCACCAACCAAGCGAAGGGAAATTCGAATTACTTTGCAAAGCATTGACCGAATTGGAATACGGGGAAGTAAATTCCGCCTTTCAGGCCGCGTTTACTTTGCGCTTAATGGCGCTTGCCGGCTTTGGGTTAGATCACCCGGTGCTTAAAATTTCGCCCGAATTTTGGCGCAGAATACACGAAGACGAATTATCCTCTCTTTCGTTTACGGAGCCGGAGGACTTGTTATCACTATCCAAATGTAACAGCGTCTGCCGCCGTTTTTTAAACCGGTACCTGGCTTACCCCTTAAACACCCTTCGTAACTTTACCCTGGAACACGAAACGGAAGAGCTGTTTAACGCGGACTTATCCGCAGAAGAAGACGAAGCCCTCACCGCACTAACACACCCCTCCGCCGTTTAGCCCATAAAAAAACGGCCCGCCGGCCGCTTTCTACGCTAACAACTCATCCATATCCGGGTAAATATCGTTTAAGGATTTGTATATTTTAAACGCATGCTGGCGCACAAACGTGTTAGGATGTTTTATCTGCGGCACCACGCAAGTGCGCATCCCGGCGGTAATGGCCGCCGTTGCGCCGGCGATAGAATCTTCAAACGCCAAACAGGCGGTTACATCCACCCCCAGTTTTTTGGCGGTTTTTAAATAGACTTCCGGGTCCGGCTTGGGACTCATCACATCGTCTGCCGTAGTAATAACGGAAAAATACTGTTTAATGCCTTTTTCTTCCAATAAATAATCCACCCAGCGGCGAATGTTGCTGGAAGCCAAGGCAACATTTAACCCGCGTTTATAAAAGTACGCCACCGCTTCTTTGGCGCCTGGGCGAAATTCAATTTCCTTACCGGAAGAAACGTAATCTTCAAAATGGGCATAGGTGCGTGCATACAACTTTTGAACGTCAAAGTCCGGGCCGAAATGGTGTTTGATAAGAGCTCCCGCGTCCTGGCTGCTCATGCCGACGCACATTTCAAACAGCTCAAAACCAAACTCGCGCCCGTCCTCGGCCGCCGCCTTTTTATAACATTCAAAATAAATGGGTTCGGTGCTTAACAAAAGCCCGTCCATATCAAAAATTACGGTGGTAATCATATTAGTATTATTGTATAAATTTACCGCCGCGGCGTACAGCTCCTCCCGGGCCCGGTTATTTTATATAATATAATTACTTATGAAATACGGTATGAATTTTCAGGATATGATATCCGCCCTAAATAATTACTGGACTAAACAAGGCTGCATCCTCGTTCAGCCCTACGACTTGGAAAAAGGCGCCGGGACCTATAACCCCGAAACTTTTTTCGGCTCGCTGACTAAAAAACCCGTTAACCGCGCCTATGTGGAACCCTGCCGCCGCCCCGCCGACGGCCGCTACGGCGAAAACCCCAACCGCCTGGGCAAATACTACCAATACCAGGTAATTATGAAGCCCGCACCGGCCAACATTCAGGAAATTTATTTAAACTCTTTAAAAGCCATCGGCCTGGACCCCAAACAGCACGACGTACGCTGGATTGAAGACGACTGGCAGTCCCCTACCTTGGGCGCGTCCGGCGTCGGCTGGGAAATTTGGCTCGACGGTATGGAAATTACCCAATTCACCTACTTCCAGAATATGGCCGGCTACGCGTTAAACCCGATTACGGTGGAAATCACCTACGGGCTTGAACGCATCGCCATGTACTGCCAAAAAGTGGATAACGTGTTCGACCTGCGCTGGAACGACGAAGTAACCTACCGCGACGTCCGCCACGAAGAAGAACGCCAGTTCTCCCACTATTACTTTGAAGAAACGGACCCGGAACGCCTCCGCCGCTACATCCAGGAATGCGAAGAAGAATGTTTTTCATTGTGCAAAAAAGGCCTGTATCTTCCGGCGTACGATGACGCGATGAAACTTTCCCAATACTTTAACATGTTGGAAGCGCGCGGCGCGATTTCCGTGTCGGACCGCACGAACAATATCACCAAAATCCGCAATCTGGCCAAAGCCTGCGCCAAAGCCTATGTGGAAAGCGTAGAAAAGAAAGAAGAACAGGAGGCCGCCAAATGAACGCTTTACTCGAAATCGGCGTAGAACACTTGCCCGCCCGCTTTATGGCCCCGGCGTTAAAACAACTGGAAACGCTGGCCGCCAATTTGCTGGCCGAAAAGCGCATTTCTTATAAATCCATTCAAACCTTCGGCACATACCGCCGCTTGGTAACGGTAATTGAAGATATTGCCGACAAATCGGCCGACGTGCAAAAAGAAGTAAAAGGCCCGCCCGCCAAATTGTTAAAAGACGCAAACGGCAACTTTACGCCTCAAAGCGCGGGTTTTGCGCAAAAAAACGGCCTTAAACCCGAAGAGTTAACCGTGGTGGAAACGGAAAAAGGCCCTTTTATTTACGCCAATGTTAAAATCAAAGGCGAAAAAACGGACAAACTCCTGCCCGAAATTTTTACGAATTTGGTAACCGGATTGGAATTTGCCAAAAATATGATTTGGGAAGAATCCGGCCTGCGCTACGGCCGCCCGATCCGCTCCCTTATCGGCCTGTACGGCGACAAAGTGATTAAATTTTCCGTCGCCGGAGTAGAATCCAACCGCAACACCTATCCGCTTTCTTCTTTCGGCCGCAAGCCGATTAAAGTGGAACATGCAGACAAGGAATACTACGCCGAGCTTCTGCGCAACCAGCCGCAGCCCGTTTTGGCTTTGCCGGAAGAACGCAAAGAAGCGCTTATTAAAACTGTTTCCAACGAAGCCGCCGTGCGCGGATATAAAGCCGATTTGGACGAGGACTTAATCGCAGAAACCGTTTGGTTTACCGAACACCCGGTGGCCGTCGGCGGCGACTTTGAAATTAAATTTTTAACCCTCCCCAAAGACCTTATCACCACGGTGCTTAAAAAACAAATCAAAATGTTCCCCGTGATGAACGACAAAGGCGAACTGCAGCCGTATTTCATCGCTGTACGGGACGGTATTTCCGTCAACCAAAGCGAAGTGTCGGACGGATTTAAAAAAGTGATGTCCGCACGCTTGTCGGACGCGGTGTTCTTTTTTGAAAACGACAAAAAAGACGGCATGGAAAAATTTAATGAAAAACTCCAAAACATCCAATTTTTGGAAGGGCTCGGTTCCATGCACGACAAATCCCAGCGCACCCAAAAACTGGCCGCTCTGCTGTGCGAAAAACTGGGCAAAAACCAGTTAAAAGAAACGGTGGATTACGCCGCTTCCCATGCGTATGCCGATTTGGCCAGCCACGTGGTGTACGAATTCCCGGAACTGCAAGGCTACATGGGCGGATGCTACGCCGAACTGGAAGGCCATAAAAATGCGGCCGCCGCGCTGAAAGAATTTTACTTCCCGCTTACTTCGTCCTCCGAGTTGCCTTCGGACGAAGCGGGGCAGATTGTTTCGCTGGCCGGGAAAATAGATACGCTCGTCGGAAACTTTTTAATCGGCCAAATTCCTACGGGAAGCGAAGACCCTTTCGCCTTGCGCCGCCAGGCGTTTGGCGCGGTGCGCATTCTGCTGGAAAAGGGATTGAATGTGTCCTTAAAAGAATTAGTAGACAATTCCGCCGCCTTATACCCCGCCGGAACGCCGGACAAAGGGCTTTCCCAGCTGCCCGGTTTCTTATTCCAGCGTTTGGCCTTGGTGCTTGAACAGCGCGGGCATGATGCGCGCGTATTGGACGCCGTTTCCAACTGGTACGAAATGCCGCTTCCGCAGATTGAAGCGCTCGTCAGCGCGTTGGAAGCCGTCAAAACAGGTGAAGAATTTGCATCCGTATTGGAATCGGCCAAACGCGTATGCAATATTTTAAAGAAAGCCGGCGAAGTAAGCGAAACAGTGGACGAAAAACTGTTTGAGCTCCCGGCCGAAAACGCTTTGTACGGCAAAATTCACGAAGTGGATTCTTCTTTAGGCTGTACGGTAAACACCGCCCGCACCAAAGAAGAATACCTGCGCGTATTAAAAACATACGGTGCGTTTAAAGAAGTGCTGGAAAACTTCTTTAAAGATGTAATGGTAAACGCCGAAAACGAAGCCGTGCGCAAAAACCGCCTGGCTCTCTTGGCGCGCGTGCGCCGCTACTTAACGCAAACAGTGGCGGATATTACCAAACTGTAAGTTTAAAACTACACAAGGCATAAAAAATCCCCGGGAAAAACCCCGGGGATTTTTATATACAGCCCATAATCAAAAACTTACCACTGTATTATAGAACCTTCTGCCCATTCGGAACAAAGGTGTTTTTGGTATTCCGTCGCCTTCCGATATAACGCACACTTTCGGCGACCGTCTTCCAAAATAGCCACGGAATATATTTTTTCGCCGCTGGTATCCTGCTCGTTTTCGCGCCGGCTGACTAAAGATACATATCCGTTAACTCCCCATGCGCTTGCCGTAAAAATAAAATACTTACCCGCAATGCTTGGGATATTGGGCCCATATGTGCCGCGGACGCCCGGATACGTAATATCCAAATCATTAATATCTTTGGTATACGAGCCATTTGCCATATAATACAAACGGTTGGCGCGGGCAATGGTTTCCACCGCCGTGGCCGCCTCGGTAAACCGGGCTTTTTCCACCGCTTTTGTATACTGAGGCAAAGCCACCGCCGACAAAATACCGATAATTAATACCACTACCAATAATTCTATTAACGTAAAACCTTTCATAGTTATATCTCCTAAAAATAAGCGTCATTCCCGCCAGCGTCCATCAGGGATCATATTATTAGTCATCCTGAAAGTTTTTTATTCAGGAGCTACTTTATTCAATCTCTATAACAATCCATAGTAAGTAGCGGCTGAATAACAACACGGCAGCATGACCTTTATGTACACAAATCCCATATTATCAAAAAAAAAAAACGATACAACCCTCTTGGCCGGAGGCAGAACTCTTGCCTGTGCTCCAGCCGCCGAATCCCCCCTTGACAAATTTCTAAATTCGCTTATACTAGTCATAAGCAGTTTATCCGCAAGCCGGGCCGGGTGTCGCACATAGGCAGGATGCGGAGGCGGTAGCGGCAGTCGTTACCGCAAAGCGGCCAAATTGGGCTGGTTGATATAGGCCAGCGTGCTAGGAAGGCCAGGAAGGCCTGTATGGGCCGGCCGGGAGCCGGAAGGCGCAAGGCAGGAAGGTACAGCCCCGGAGCATGCAAAGCGTTAAGCGTTGTGGGTTCTGTTAGGTGGGCCGCGTTGGAACGTCGTAAAGCGGTAAAGGGGTGAGTGCGGGATGGTTGCCGCTTCACGCCTGACGCGAAAGACGGGCGGTGCTTGGGTTGCTTGGCGTCATGGGCCGGGCGAACGGGAACCGCGCAAAGCGACATAATCCCCGGTGTATCGGCTGAAGTTAAGAAGCAGAAAAGGAGTATAAATGACGAGTGAAAGTTAACCCCCTCGGTTGAATAAACCGGGGGGCTTTTTTATGCCAGCCAGAACTTTCTACCGCTTCGTCATTCCCAAAGGTTGTTATTGGGAATCTGCCATGATGAGAAATAAGATCCCCGACAAAAACTTTCGGGGATGACATATGGATGCATTATTTGGAGAAGACATTCATTTCGCACCCAAGGATGACATCTATTTAAACAAAAGGCACAAGGGACGAAAAAATTTCGTCCCTTGTACGTAAAACAAAAAATAACTACGCTGTTTATTCCAATACGCTGGGAGACGGCAGCGCGCTCCCCCCCGCCTCCTGCGGCAGGCTTTGCGCAGAGGCTTCGCCGGTGGCGTTTTCGGTTTCTTCGTCTTGTAAGGGGGTCAAAATCATTTCTTCGAAACTTTCATCCTGTACCGAAATGTTTTCTTCCGACGGGATACGCTCTACCGCAGAAGGCGTAATTACGCGTTCGCGCGGTTTTTCGTCGGATACAGTTTGACGCGACGTACTGGAATACGTATTGCCCGGGTTCCACCAACTGGGCGGCATACCCGCACACGCACCCAATAAAAATACGGCTGGAAGCAAAAATAAAAATTTCTTCATAGTTTTATTATACTTTATCTTTTATTTGCACGCGCAAGAGTTAACCCCTTTCGCTCGCGCATATAAAGCACCCGCGCGGTAACTGCTGCGCACCAGGGGCCCGCTGGCTACGCCTTTAAATCCCAGGGAAAGGGCATGTTCTTCCCACTCCCGGTATTCTTCCGGCTCCGGGTAGCGCGCCACGGGATAGTGCGAGGCAGACGGCGCCAAATACTGGCCGATAGTCAGCAAATCCACCCCGGCGGAACGGAGGTCTTTCATTAAATTTTTAATCTGCGCGTCTGTTTCGCCAAGCCCCACCATAAAGCCTGTTTTCGTTAAAATATGCGGCGCGATTTTTTTGCTTTCGGCCAAGACGTTAAGCGTTCGTTCATACTGCGCGCCGATACGCACGGAACGGTATAACTCCGGCACCGTTTCCACATTGTGCGCCAGCACATCCGGCCCGGCGGAAAGAACGGTTTTTAACGCGTTAAAATTGCCTTGCAAGTCCGAAATCAGCGGCTCCACTTTTACGTCCGGCGTAAGCGCGTGAATAGCCTCAATCACACGCGCAAAATGGGCGGCTCCGCCGTCTTGCAAATCGTCGCGCGTGGGCATGGTTAAAACGGCGTAGAGGATTCCCCATTCTTTTACGGCTTCTGCCACCCGGGCCGGTTCGTTTTCATCAAGCGGCATCGGCAGTCCTCGGCCCACCGCACAAAAACGGCAGCCGCGTGTACAAATATCTCCCAATACCATAAAAGTAGCGTCGCCGCAGTTAAAACATTCCCCCCGGTTGGGGCATTTGGCCGCATGGCAAACGGTATGCAAAGTATGGCGTTTAATGGAGTCCTCCGCACCCAGCGCGGCGGACGAGCGTAAAGCCGCTTTGTTGCGGCCGACTAAATCTTTTAACCATTGGGGTATTTGTGTCATACTCCTATTATACTAAAAAGGCATTATGATATAATAAAAGAAAAAAGGACGCACTCCGTGAAAAAATCCTTTCTAATCATTTTATTTTTTTGTTTATTGGGCCTTACCTCTGCAGCCGCCCAGGACACGCAAAAAACCGAAAGCGAACGCTTGAAAGAAGCGGGCGATTTATATTTTTCCTACGAACCCGAAAAAGCGTTGGACGCTTATATAAAACTTTCCAAAGATACGCAAAACAAACAAGCGTTTTTGAACGCGGCGTTTATCGCCATGGAACAAAACGAACCCAAAAAAGCGGTGGATATCGCCACTGCCGCCTATCGCGCCCACCCGCACGACCGGGAAATTATTGAAACCGCCGCCGAAGCCTATCTGGCCGACGGGCAATACGCCGGGGCCGAAAAACTGCTTTCCGAACTGCCCGCGGACCCGGGCCGCGCGGAATTTTTACACGTCAATTTAGCTCGCGCACAAAGGGGGTTAGGCGAAAAGGACCTGGCCAAATATAATTTAAAAATGGCAGCGCGCGGGCAAACCCACACAGCTCTTTCCAACTATTTACTGGGCCTTTTGTACGAAGAAGAAAAAGACTATAAAAACGCCGCGGACGCTTTTCAAAAAGCCTCCGTGTACGACCATCAATTTATTGAAGCTAAAAAGCACTATGCCGCCGCCCTGGAAAAACTAGGAAATTACAATGAATCCTACCGCCAGTTCCGCATGATTTATTCGTCCGACAAATCAAGCGCGGAAGTCTCCCGCGCGCTGGAACGCCTCCGCCCGCGGCTTACGCGGACGGAAAAAGAAATTACGGGAGGCAAAGAACTTTTAAAACACACCCTCGTAAAACCCGTAACTCCGCCCGCAGGAACGCGGGAAATAAAAGTGGGTATCGGCATGCGGCAAAACGGTAAGCCATCCGTACGGGAAACAGTACACTTTATCCCCTCCCATGCATTTGTGGTTAAGGACGATGCCGGCAAAATTATCGCCCGCGGCAAAGCCCGCGAAAGCTGGGTAGCTATTTTAAAAAACGGCAAAGCGCATTTATCTGCACCAAACGGAAAAAAATACCCGTTTACTAAATCCGTCACTGTGGTTCCGTCTTCCAATACGGAAGGAGAGGGACACACGATTATTGTCAAAAATGTAATGAGCGGCGCAGGCATGACCTGGGCCAGCGTGGATGACAAAGAATACCGCGGTAAACTGCAAATTTTACACAGTGCCAAACAAAACACGCTGGTTCCTATCAACATCGTTAATATGGAAGAATATCTGCAAGGGGTGATATCGTCCGAAATGCCGACAAAATTCCCAATGAACGCACTGCGCGCGCAGGCGGTATTGGCCCGCACCTATGCGCTTAAACATTTGGGGAAACACCGCTCCAGCGGTTACGACGTGTGCGACACGCAAAACTGCCAGGTATACGGCGGCGTAAGCGCGGAAAGCGAACGCGCCAACGCGGCGGTGGAATCCACCATGGGTGAAACGCTGAATTATAAAAATAAACCGATTGAAAGCGTGTTTTCGGCCAACTGCGGCGGCATTACACAAAGCGCAAAAGAAGCGGGCTGGAACGAAACGCCGTATTTAAACCCGGTATCGGACTATAAAGATTTTGATTTTGACAATCTACAACCCTATCACTTTAAAGAACTTTTGCAATATCCGCACGACGCATACAGCCGCTACGATAAAAACGTCAGCCTGGCGGCGTACCGGTGGACGCGTGTAGTAGACGAAGAAGAACTGCGCGCTGTCATTAAAAAGCAGAAAAAAGACATTGGTAAAATTACGGCTTTAATCCCGCTTCGGCGCGGCCGCTCGGGCTATGTCAGCCGTCTGCTTGTAAAAGGAACGAAAGGCACCGTTACGCTTAATAAAGAAAACGTCATCCGCAATAATTTAAGTTTAGGCATGCTGCGCAGCAGTTATTTTATTGTGGAGCCCCATTACGAAAACCGCGAACTAAAATACTTTGTATTTTACGGCGGAGGCTGGGGCCACGGCGTGGGATTCTGCCAAACGGGTGCCGCGGGCCGCGCAGACGCCGGGCAGGACTATAAAACAATTCTAAACCACTATTTCCCCCTGGCTACACTCCAAACGCCGGAAGAAAAAGACTAACCACAGCGTTTTAACCCAGGCTATTCTGTTAAGGCATTTATAAGCGTCATTCCCGAAGGGTTCCGCCCGGATTTGGAAATAACGCTTATGGGTAAACCTTTTTAAAAAGTCATGCAGAAATGTCTTTGTTCCGCATCTACTTATTGTTAATAAAGCAGATCCCGTCCCGATTTAAAATAAGGCCGTGCAGAATAGAATAATTTTGCCATGCTTCGGCTGATTTTTCAAAACCGCTTTTAATTGGCGGGACTTAGTCGGCCGCGCCGGCGTGGCTGGATGCCACGTCAAGGCAGAGGGACCGCCAAGTAAACAGGGTTTGAGAAATTGTTGCCCGAATAAACAACAACGGATAAGAAAAATCCTTTCTTATCCGTTGTGCGAAAACCGTCAGATAACATCAGTTGTTATGCCCCTATTTTCCGCCGGACAGCTGGCGTTGGGCCCTGTCCTGCAGCGCCGCAATGCGCCGCTGTTTCTCGTCATCCGGCAAATCAGACTCGGACACCTCATTAATCCGGTGGAACATATCCTGCAATACCGGGCGGGCATACGATTCAAACGCCGCCTTTTCTTCCGGCGACGCATTCGCCACACCGGGGTCCCGCATTAGCTGCGCCATGGTGGAATCCACCTGTCCTTTCTCGCGCGCTTCACGCATTTTGGGCGTTTTTTGCAGGGCGGAGATTTCCGCATTGGTCTGCTGGCGAACCTCCATAATTTTTTGTTGTTTTACGGTAAGAGGCAACCCGCTTTGCATAATTTCACTCATGCGGGCTTCGTGCCGGTCGTAAATAGCGTTTACTTCCGCTCCGCCGGCTTCACCGTAAATGCGTTGGGCAAGCTCCAGCTTTTCACTGCGCTCGCGTTGCAAATCGGCCGACGCGGCGGCGATGGTTTTATCGTCAAAATGATGTTCTTTAGGAAGGGTTTTCCCCTCCGCTTCATCTTTCAGCGCCTGTTCTACGCGGCGGCGTTCCAGTTCGTCCTCCGCCGCTTGCAACCCTTGTAACGATTTACCGTTTTTAACTAACAGCTGTTCCAGTTCTTTGCGGCGGGCACGCTGGTTTTCCAAATGACGTTTATAATACTCATCCGCCGGCAGCCCGGCCATAGCAAGCTGCAAATCTTTTTCCCGCGCGGAAGCCAGCAGTTGGGAAGCCTGCGCGGCAATATCCGCCCCGTATGCTCCCGCCAAACGGCTTTGCAAAACATCATCCTTTTCCATTTGTTTGCTTTCAAATTCTTTTAACGCGTGTTTTTGGCCCACTTCCTGCAATTCTTTTTCGTACTTTTGCCCGATTGCGCGCGTTTTTTGCGCCAGCTGTTCCTGCGTTTGACCCGGCTGGGCAAGCGCGGCGGACAATTCTTTTTGATAAGCGTCCATTACTTTGCCGGCCTCATCGGCGGCTTTTTCGCCGAATGCACCGTTCATACTGTTCATAATACCGGCTTTTTGGGCGGACATTTGATCCATTACGCCGCCAAACGGCCCGGCAGAGGGAGAATACGCGGAATTGCGCTGGAGATATTTTTCGATATTGGCGTCTTTACGGCTTTTGGGAAGCATCGCCTGCAACACAGCGCGTTCTACGCGGGATGAAAGCCCCGTCAGCTGTTTTTCCAACGCTTCAGACTGTTCTTTGGTAAGCGAAGTTAAATAAGGTGAAAAAATACCTTGCATACGTTCTCCGGCAGACGGACGGTATACGCCAGCCATCCCGCCGGAAGAGGAATTATTCCCGCGGCCCGAAGCCACAGAAGCCCCCCCAACGGAAGACACATACCGGCCGCCCCGTTCGCGGGAACCTTGGTAAGACGTATTGGCAGAACCGGACGAAACGCCTTCCCGTCCGGCGTAGCGGTTATATGCCGGCAGCACATGCCCGGCGGAATAAGATGAGGGATAAGACGTATAACGCCCGCCGTTTTGCCCGGAATAATTTTTTCCCGAAGCGTCCGCACCGCGCACGTAACGCTGTAAAGCCTGGGCACGCTTTTGCCCCGAAACGGGGGCATAAGCATCCGCTTCGGAAGGAGGAATACCCAACAGCTCTTCTTGTTTAAGCGATTCCAATGTCCGCCGCGCCACTTCAGGCGGAAGAAAACGCCCGGCTTGAGATTCGTTTTTGGAAGGAACAACTGGCCTCGACGCGCCAATACCGGTGTTGGACACACGCATAAACGCCAAGCCCAACGCCAAAAGCACCACAATTAAAAAGCCAAGCTGCAAGAGCGTATTTCTTCTTTCCATAAATAATTTTTATAAAGGCCGTACAATCCGCGCGGCCAAAAGTTTTTGTTCTAAATCTTCGTTTAATTTTACTTGCAACGCTGCCATATCTTCCCGGTAGGCGGCGTTTAACGCGTCCAATTGTTCGGTGGCGGAGGACAAACGCCCCGGGGCCGCCAATAAAGTTTCAGCTCCGTTTAAATACCGTTCAAACAACGCGCGCGCCTGAAGCACGGCATCTTTACCGTATAATTTTTCAAATTCCTGCTCTACTTGCTGGTGGGCGGAAATCATACGCGCTTTTAAAGAAGCCGCATCTTCGGCGGAGAGTATAAGGGCGGGGTCGCCGTACTGCGCGGCCACCTGCGCAAAGGCTTCGTCTGCCTCGCGCCCGACGCGGGCAAATTGCTCTTCCAAATCCTCCGGCGTTTTAACGGAAGAAAGCACAAGCGCATATCCGTCCGCCGCCGCACGCAAAACGGGTTCGGCTTTTTTGGCGCACGGTGCGCCATAATCCCGCTCCAACTCGGCTGACAAGCGTTTAAACACTTGTTGCAAATCTTGTTTAGAAAGACGGCTTTGCCCTTTATCGGGCAAGCTCCAACTGCGGGAGTTCTCCTCCTGGCCCACGGCAGTAAGCGCGCCGTTATAGTGCGCATTTAACTCTTCTACACGCGCCGCGAGCTCCTGCGGGGTTTGGGCCGTTTGGGCGGAAGAGACAGCCTCCGCTTCAAACTGACGCAGAAGTACAGAAATTTTTTCCGCCGCGCGGCGGGCAAATTCCTCCCGCACCGCATTTTGCAAAGCAACGCGCTGGGCGGAAACCGCAGCGGAAATACGCGTATCGGGCGACTTGGGCAAAAATTCTTTTAAGGCGGAAGAATGCACCAAAGCCCCCTCTACCACCGGTTTGGAACGCGCTTGTTCCAATGCGCGAAGTTCCTGCGCTTTAGGCAAATAACGCTTTAAATTATCCGACCGGGAAGAACGTTTTTTAGGATGAACATCCTCTTCCGGGGGGGTGCAGGCGCAACTCCCCGACAAAACGGCAAAAGCAACCAGTAAGCGCAGAAGTGTTTTCATGCTTTCATTATACCCAAATTAAGGCGGAACTTCCACTGTTTTTTAGAATAGAAGCCAGCAGTGCAAAGGCGCAAAAAAGCCCCGCCAAAACGGGGCTTTTTGGAAGCGGCTAAAACTACTCTTTGATAATGCTGATTCCCAATTCTTTCAGCTGTGCCTCGTCCACCGTGTTTGGGGATTCGGTCAGCGGGCAAACGGCCTGTGCCGTTTTAGGGAAGGCGATTACTTCGCGGATGGAATCTTCGCCGCACAAAAGCGCGGTGATACGGTCCAACCCCAGGCCAATACCTCCGTGGGGAGGCGCGCCCGCTTCCAGCGCGTTTAACAGCATGCCAAAGCGGATGGCGGCGTCTTCTTTGGAATGCTTCATCAAAGCCAGAATGCGTTCCTGCACGTCGCGGCGGCAGTTGCGCACGGAGCCGGAAGCCAGTTCGTTGCCGTTAAGCACCAAGTCGAACTGGTGGGAGCGGACGGAACCGGGATCCGATTCCAATTTTTCCAAATCTTCTTCCACGGCGGCCGTAAAGGGATTGTGGGCGGCGTCCCAGCGGTCTTCTTCCGGTATGTATTCCAACAGCGGGAAGTTGGTAATCCACGCAAAAGCCCAGTCCGTCATTTTCGGCTGGTCTTTAACGAGTTCTTTGCGGATCGCACCCATAAAGTTTTGGCAAGTGCGCAGATTTACGTCGCTTCCGACTAAAATGCAATCTCCGTCCTGCGCGGAAACGGCTTCTTTTAAAGCAGTCATTTCTTCGGGCGTAAAGAATTTGGCAGACGGCCCTTCAAACGCGCCGCCTTTCACTTTCAGCCAAACAAGGCCTTTCGCGCCGTTTTTCTTGGCAAGATCGGTCAGTTTGTCAAAATAACTGCGGGAATTGGCCGCACCTTTTTCGCCGCGTACGGCATAAATCGCGCCGCCGGCGGAAAGGACTTCATTAAACACTTTAAAACCCGTATTGGCAAACACGTGGCCGACATTTTTAATTTCCAACGCATAGCGCAAGTCCGGCTTGTCAGAACCAAAGCGGTCCATGGCTTCGGCAAACGGCAGTTTTACAAACGGCGTTTTTAAATCTTTTCCGGCCGTTTTGAAAATCTCTTTTACCAAGCCTTCCACAATTTCGTGAATGTCGTTAATCGTAACGAAAGACATTTCCATATCGATTTGCGTATGTTCGGGCTGGCGGTCGGCGCGGAGGTCTTCGTCGCGGAAGCAGCGCGCCAGTTGGAAGTAGCGGTCAATGCCGCTGGCCATTAAGGTTTGTTTGAACATTTGGGGGCTCTGCGGCAAGGCGTAAAATTCGCCGTGGTGCACGCGGGAAGGAACCAAATAATCGCGCGCGCCTTCGGGGGTGGAACGCGTTAAAACCGGGGTTTCCACTTCAATAAAGCCGTTGGCGTCCAAATAGCGGCGGGCGGCCTGCATAATTTGGTGGCGCAGGTGTAAATTGGCAAACATTTTGGGGTTGCGCAAATCCAAATAGCGGTATTTTAAGCGGATTTCTTCCGCCACGGAGCGGGATTTGTCCACATCAAACGGAAGCGGAATAGAAGTGTTTAACAGTTTTAAATCTTCCACCAACACTTCAATTTCACCCGTTTTCATGTTCGGGTTGACGGCCCCTTCAATGCGGCGTTTGACGGTACCCGTTACTTCCACCACGTATTCGTTGCGCAGGGAAGACGCCGTTTCAAAAAACGGGCTGGACGGTTCCACCACCACTTGGCAGACGCCGCTGCGGTCGCGCAAGTCGATAAACAACACGCCGCCGTGATTGCGGTAGCTGTTTACCCAGCCGCATAAAGTTTGTTTAGTGCCCAAAAGGGCAGCGGTTACGTCGCCGCAGTAATTGGTTCTCTTCATAAAAGTTTTTTTACCTCGTCAGTTAAAACGTCAAAAGAAATCCGTTTTTGTTCGCCGCTTTGCAAGTCTTTCAAAGTAACTTCGCGCGCGGCCAGTTCATCCGTACCTAAAATTAATGCGTAAGACGCGCCGCAGCGGTCCGCCTGCTTCATTTGCCCTTTGATGTTTTTATCAAAAAGGCCGCCTTCGGTGCGCACGCCCGCTTCGCGCAGGGCTTGCATAAGGTTAAAAGCAGTTTCGTTGCAGGTTTTATCCATAGATACGAAATAAACGCTTTTCGGTTTTTCGGCGGCAACTTCTCCGCGCGCCATGATTACGCGCTCCGCCCCCATTGCCCAACCGATAGCCGGCGTAGCAGGGCCGCCCATATTTTTAACGAGCGTATCGTAACGCCCGCCGGCGGCAATAGCGTTTTGGGATGCGTCCCCCGCCTGAAATTCAAATACGGTGCGGGAATAATAATCCAGCCCGCGTACAAGCATAGGGTCTACTTCAAAATTGATTTTGCCCTTCAATAAGGTTTGCACTTCGTCAAAATGCGCCTGGCATTCGGGACACAGGCACATGGTAGGCACACGGCCAGCAAAACGGGCTCCGTCGATTTTGCAGTCCAACACGCGGAGCGGATTTTTTTCCAAACGGGTTTGGCAGTTTTCGCACAGCGTGTCTTTTTCTTTGGACAGAAAATCAATTAACGCCTGGCGGTAAAGCGGGCGGCATTTGTCGCACCCCAAGCTGTTGATTTTAACTTTATAATTTTTCGCGCCAAATTTGGATACGATGTCTTTTAACATCAAAATTACTTCCGCGTCTGCGGCGGGAGCGGAGTTGCCCAGGTATTCCGCACCAATTTGTTCAAACTCGCGGTAGCGGCCCGCCTGCGGGCGTTCCGCGCGGAACATATTGCCAATATAATAGAGCTTTTGAACGGGCGCATTTTGCGTAAAATTATTTTCCAAATATGCGCGCACTACGCCGGGAGTGCCTTCGGGGCGAATAGCCAGCTGGCGGTGGCCGGCATCTTCAAATGCGTACATTTCTTTTTGCACGATATCGGTCGTTTCGCCGGTTGATTTGATGAAAAGTTCTTTCAGTTCTACGGTGGGCAAACGCAGTTCGCCAAAGCCGTAGAGGGAAAACACGCCGCGGGCGCAATTTTCAAGTTCTGTAAAATTTTTGGATTGGGGTTCAAAAATATCGCGGAACCCTCTTACTAGTTTAGCCATATAGATAATTTTAGCATTTTGAAACGCGTTTGACACAGCCCCCGCACGCGCAAAACTATTAAGATTTCACCAATAAGAAATAGTATTAGAAAGAGAAGCTAACACCCGACAGTTCCCCAACCCCTGCACCTGGCCCGGAAGGAGTGGTTCGGAGGGGTTGGTTCGGAGGGTGCCGCCACCTTGGGAATGGGCGAATAACTGGCTCAGCCACTAGTAACCAGAAAAGAAGCGGTATCCCCCGCATAAAAAAGCCCCGCAGTTAAGCGGGGCTTTTTAATAGTTATTTACTTGTAAAGGCCTTAAAGGCTTTTGCGGCTTCTTCGCACTTTTTTTGCTTGCCTTCATTTACCAACAGGTTCTGGTAGTTCTGCCAGACCAGCTTTTCTTTCTTCGTCAGCTTTTTGTTTTCTTTTTGTTTCCGCCGGATACTGTTTAAAACTACCCGGTTTTTGTAGACATATTTTTCTTTATCCGCCTGCGTTACTTTTACGTATGCTACCGCACAGGCCGATTCATACGCCGCTTTCAGTTCGCTCCATTTTTTCGAGCGCTCCTGCATTTGCCGCTGCCGTTCGGCTTCTGCACGCGTGGCCTCACGCGCCGACTGTGCATACGATTTCACTTCTTTGGGCGTAAGACCTAATTTTTTCATCAGCCCTTTGGCCGCCGTTACGCCGGACGGTTCGTTTAAAAAATAAAACGCATCATAACTTTCTAAACTGGTATTATCCACCGAGTAAAAACGCGAAAAATACTTATACGCGCACGGGGAATGTTTGTGCACGGGGCCGCGCGATTTTTCCGGCGGAATATAGGCATCCGCTTCCGCCGCTATCGCCTTGCCGCATATGGAACAGCGCAAATCTTTCGGTTTGGCGGGTTCAGTCGGCTTCGGAGACGGAACGGGCTGTTCCGGGATCTCTTTTACCTGCGCACGGGGCCGCCCGGCCAATGCCGTTTCGGAAAATTGGTCCCTGCCCGCGGGGGGCACAGCAGTCACCCGGGAGGACGGTCTGGCCGTGGGAGCTTTTACCGCAGGCGCCGCTTTGGCTGGCGTCGGTTTTGCCGGAGTAACGCGCGGAGACGAGGCCGGCTTGGAAACGGGCGTTCTTGCGTCAACTGAAGCCAACACCGGCGCACTGGAAACACGGGACGAGACAGGTAAGGATACTTCCAACGCGTCCGGCTTCAAGCCTTCTTTTACCAGTTTTGCATTCAGCTGGGCAAACGTAAGAGCGGGCGCCGATTGTCTTTCCCGGTCGTAGCCATATTTGGCCACATACGCATTTATCTTGCTGTTCTTTACGGGTGTTCCAACGCAGTCTTCATGCATATAAAGCTTATGCCGGCTAGTCGGCATTACTTCTTCACCCGCCGGGATAGTTTTCCCGCACACAAGGCATACATGCGGCTTTTGGGCAACCGACTCCATTAAATGGCTTTCAGACGGTTTATACTTGTTCAATACGGACAGGTCATACATCGGCATCCCCGGAGCAATACCTTTATAAGGCTCCAAAAATTCCTGCGTTTCTTTATATTGTTCCAACAAGGGGGTGCCTTTTTTCAATTTGTCCAATTCCACATACACCTGCCCCACTTGGTTTCGACGGTCCCGCAAATAATTCAGTTTGGCGGAGTTTAACAAATCCGCAGTGGAAAGCGGACGCTTTGCCTGTTCAAGCTGTACCTCAAGCTCTCTGACTTTTGCATCCAGCACATCAAACTCTTTATACCACTTGATAAATTCTTTTTTAAAGAATTTTAACGCCTCTATGCGCTGTTTATTTGTCTTATATTCTTCCGGAGTGCGGAAAGCCTGCCCATACGCATACAGGAACTTACCTTGATAATTGGGACAGAAACTCTTCCACCCCTCTTTCCAGCGAGGGGATTCTTCACCATTAACATAATGAAGAATGTCGTAGATATTGATTAAAGCATCTATATCATCACAGCCTATGTTTTTGCCATTCGCCGCGCCCATGACGGAATTTTTTTCCATTTCGCTGCCGGAAATGCCCATCGGCAGTAACGAAAAATCACTCGTTATCACTTGGTCTTTTTCTGCCGCACTTTCCAGCTTATGCCAGTACAAATCTGCCAAGCCCAACAAATGTCCGATTTCATGTCTTATAATTTGATGTCCGCCGTTTGTATGGCAGTCGTTTAAGACATAAGCCCGGGCTGTGGGCATTCCGTCTTCATCGTAGACGCGAAAATTCATCAAAATATGGGTAAACCACTCAATTTTATTCAAGTGGGCGTAGGCTAACGCACAAGTATGCGCATCGGCCTGCCGCTCATAGCCAACCTTTAGGGTAAGATTAATACCGGCATTTTTAGTATCGGCGGAATTAACCAAATTAACCGGAACGGATTGCGGAAAAGTTTTCAGTAAATCCGCAAATTCTTCGCTCCGGCCGGAATTGGCAATAGTGGACTGCACGCGGGAGATCCAGTCGTTAAATGCGCTAGAAACCTTTTTTTGGATATCGCTGCGCAAAGCATCCCGCTCCTGCCCGGAACGGTTCTTAACATCATCTACTATTAAATTTAATTTGGGCGTTTTTCCGGCCGCGACAAAACGCTCAATAAAGCACTCATTTTTAGTGGTTCCCGTCGGACGAGAAAAACAATGCGACAACACCCCCCACGCATTGGCCAACGAGGGCGTTAACAACAGGACCAGAAGGACACTTAATAATTTATACATAAAAAATCCTTAATTTACAGGGTATATTTAATTATAGGGAATTAACTGTAAAAAAACAAGGGAGGAGTTACTTGCTTACCAATCATTTCCGCGCTAAAAAAGGAATTGCCTCCGCAAACGGATTTTCTCTATAATAGTAGTAGCCCTTTAGTAAACTTCTCTTGCCCAATTAAGGTTATCTATGTTTAAAAAAAATACGCTTCTGTTTTTATTATGCGTTTGTATAGGCGGGCTGTTAAGCCTTTTTTTAGGGCAAGATATATGTTTTGATATAAAAAACTACCATCTCTATATTCCCTACGCCTTTCTAAACGGGCGTTCTGGCATAGACTTCATTGCGGCGGGGCCGGCACACACTTTTTTTAACCCGCTGCCGGACATTCCGTTTTTCCTATTATTTTATTATCTTAACGATTTTCCGCGTCTGACTGGTTTTTTATTGGGCGGCTATTACGGCCTGTTATTGTTTGGCGTTTGCAAGTTGGTTCCCTGTATTTGGGAAGCAAAAACGCGGGCCGATAAATATATGCAGGCCGCCGCAGTATTTTTTTCCGTTACCGGGGCGGCGACGGTACTTCAAACGGGGCACTCCAGCAACGAATTGTTTATGGGAGGACTGGCCGTTTTGTCCGCCGTCTTACTCTTTCGCGGAACGGATGCGGCCTTGCGTTTCCGGCTCAAGTATCTGTTGGGGGCGGCTTTTTGTATTTCTTTCTCAGCGGGGTTAAAATATACAGCCGCTCCGGCAGCAGTAGGCGTTGGCGTCGCCTGCCTATTTTTACTGATAAAAAATAAATCGTCCTGGAAAAGTTATTTGGCTGTAATCAGTGCGGCCTTATTGGGTTTTTTACTGGCAGACGGCTATTTTTTATGGGAAAAATACAGCACATTGGGCAGCCCGCTGTTTCCCTATTTTAATCACATTTTTAAATCGCCTTATTTTGCACCGGTTGCGCTGGCAAACTCCCCGCTTGTTCCGCATGGTTGGAAGGAATGGCTTTTTTTACCTTTTTTGCGCTTACATATACCAAACTGGGAGTACCAGGTGGACGTCCGGCTTTTGTTGGGATTAATTTCTTTTATCATTTTGTTGGCGTGGGGATTTTTTCATATCAAAAAACGCCCGCTATCAAGCGGGGAGGCCTTACTGCTTTGCCTGTTTGCAGGAACGTATATTCCCTGGGTAATACTCTTTGGAAATATGCGTTATACGGTTTTTTTGGAAATTATTTCCAGTCTGCTGTTTATACGCCTGTTATGCAAATTTTTAACTGCCAAATATGTGGCCGGGGCCGCGTGCATAATTGCCTTTGTGTTATTTCTGTTTTGCCCTTTTTCCAAATGGCCCAGAAAAACATACGAAGGGAAGAATCTTTCTCTGTCTCGTGAGGTGTTTGTGGAGGACGATTCCCTGGTGCTGGTGGCGGGGCACCACTCGTTTTTAATTCCCTTTTTAAACCCGCGCGCACAGTATGTAGGCGGCCTGTATTTTGCCCCGGAAAAGCTCCAGGTGCTGCCACAAATGGTTTTTCAAATCAACCCGCTTCCGCGGGCAGATTACCAGCACAACTTTATCCCCGAGATAAAAAAAAGAGTTCAAACCCACCAGGGCAATATATATATACTAGCCCCCTCTATCAAGTGGATATGGAAGGAAGATTTTTGGAAGGAATATGGGGTCAATATCTCCCCCAAATACTGCCAAGTATTTTCTACCAATATCACCAGGCAGCCTTTTTTAATGTGCATACTTCCCAACGCCAAGGAAGGACACCTTTAGTTCTTCCGCTTTAACAAGTGCCGCCGACGTTGAAAACGCTTAATATATTTAGGGTCGATTTGGCGGATTTGTTCTTCTTTTTCTTGCGGGTTGAAATGAAAAGGGAAAAAAGGCATCACTACATCCGCTCCGGCCGACAAAGCACGGTTCATGCGGGAGCCGGCCCGTCTTGGGTCTGGCCCGTCAGCCGCCACCATATTCAGCGCATCGGGGATGATAAGCCCTTTAAAACCCAAGGTTTTGCGTATCAGGTGGTGGAGGGCTGGCGAATAGGTTGAAATGTGTTTATCATCTATCACCCAATATAAGGTATGCCCCGTCATCAAACAGCCGTATTGATTGGCTTTTTCAAAACTAAATAAGGCGCGCTTTATAATTTCTTCTCTGCCGGCTTTTACTTCCAGCCGCACGTGGTGGGGATCCCTTTCAGAGGCAAAGCCCGGGAAATGTTTGTAACACGGAATAACGCCCCCCTCCGCCAAACCTTGGGCAAACGCATCCGCCAGCTTTTTGGACATATTATGATCCGTAGAATAATAGCGGTTTCGACGGAATACTTGTTCGGTATCTATTAAATCCGCCACCGGGCCAAAGACCACATCTATAGTTAATTTTTTTAATTCCTGCCCGGTGCGGAGCCCTTCTTGGCGCGCATAAGAAAGGGCCAGGTTTTCATCATTTTTGGCAATTTCTCCGTAATTACCGGCGGGCGGACTCCAAAAGTCGCTCTTAAACTGCCTTAAACGGTTGACAGATCCGCCTTCCTGGTCCAAAAAGAACAGAAAATCTTTTCGCTCTAAAATTTCCTCTAATTCGGCACGCAGCTGCCCAGGCTTCATATTGGCATGCTTCGGAATACTTAATAAAAAGCCATACGGGTTTATCCGTTTAAAAAAATCTTTATCTTCCTGGGGAATCGGATAATGCGACACCAATAAAATAACCGGCATAACATCTTTAGCGGGAGGGTGCTGATACCCCCCCAACATCACCAGGCACAATAAAAACAGTATTGGTAAAATTTTTCTCATCATCTGGTAGAGCCTAAATATTATTTAAAACGGCCGTTTGTAATAAACGGCCGTTTTAGATATTATAATACCTTTGCTAATTAGAATTAGAGACTGCAAGAGCCCAAGCCACACTCCCCGGAACCACCGCAGCCTGTGCCGCAACCGCTGCTGCCGCCGCTACTGCTGCCCCAAGAGGTTCCGCACGAGGTATTAAGAGACCCACTATACCTAGAACCACAAACATAGCCTGATACAAAGCCATACCCTATACCAGAACAGGTACTGCCCGTACTCGGCCCGCCACTACCGCCGCTGCCGCCACATTTATAGTAACTCTGTGGAGAACAACCAAATGTACATAGATTGCAATTGTGGTCAACAATATCCCCTGCCTTTACTCCTTCACAGTCAATAGAACCTCTGCCAGTGGACAAGCCGGGGCAATCCCAAGAAATTTGACCTGTCGCTGCACTGCCGCTGCACCAAGACCCAAGACTGCAGCTCATTTTTCCACCCGTACCATATGTACAAGTCGTCTGATTAACTGTGGGAATCGTTCCCGAAATACAACCTGCGTATCCAGAGCTGCATACCCGGCGGGCAGCCTCGAAACTATCACAGCGAGCAGTTATGCGGGTACCTGTGATAGATTTTGCCCCACAGTCATAACCGCACATACCAGAATCCTTGGGCAAATACACTTCTCCAGCATGATCACTAAACACAACCAATTGAGAACTTATGGGAGTTATATCATCACTCGAAGAGCTGCCGCCCCCGCCGCCTGAATTACACTGCGCGGGTGTTTTACTGCACTCACCATAAGAACCTAATTGCCACTTCCCAGTAGTGGTATTACACGTATAAGAGGCCGTTTGTTTACCGCAGGAATTGCAAGTACGCGTCTTATCCTCGGGTTTATCGCCGGAAATAGCAGTACAGTCGCACTCTTCGGAAATACTGCATGTGCCCCACGCACTCCACTGCCCTGTTGTCGTATTGCATGTACGGCTGCGGACACCATTACCCAAGCACCCGCAGGACTGCGTGGCATTACCCGAACAGGATTTAACTTCCGGTTCACTTATATCCCCCGCGCAGCTGTCCGGCGAAGGTTCATAATTAAACCCTTCGCATTTGGGATAATTCTTGTTCAACTTCTCACAATCACTCCCGCTGCAGCATATACGTCCGTCCGCATACGACGGCATTTGTAAATTATAACTGTAGTTACCTTTACTGCTCGCGATTATACCTTTGTTTTCCAATGTATATGCGTAGTTCTTTGTGTTATCTTTCTTTACGATGTCCGTTAATTCAGACATCTTCGTTAAATACTGCTTGTCCAACGCACATCTCTTCTCCTGCTCCGTGCGGATACTTGCCATTAACTCTTCCGCTTCCGTCGTCTTGCGCGTTTCGATTACTTTGTTAAACTTCGGCAGTACCGCCGCGCTTAACACGCCTATCACTATAACCACTACTAACAACTCGGTTAAGGTGAAGGCTTTCTTTTTGTTTTTCATACGCCCTCCTCTTTTTATTTGCGGGAAGAACGGGGGAATCCGCTCTTCCCGCTTCCGGTGTCTCTTGAGGAGGGACTTGCCGGTTAAAACTGTCTGATAAGCGTTTTGCAAGGAATAAAAACAACAATAAAACGGCGTGCCTGCTCCTCAAGTTAACATAAAAAAGGTATCAAAAAAAAAAAA